>Ga0272443_10000505_pt1 | contig 71825 bp, 65 predicted proteins | sample SSMAcet12_FD_193581 | JGI IMG/M metagenome (GOLD analysis project Ga0272443, IMG submission 193581) | Marine sediment archaeal communities from Little Sippewissett salt marsh, Falmouth, MA, United States - SSM-Acet-12 | ecosystem: Environmental > Aquatic > Marine > Wetlands > Sediment ...
CCTTGATGATGCCCACCGGGCCATCCTCGATGACGCGTTCGGAGAATTCACGCTCCTTTCGCAGCGCTTCCTCACCTTGTTTGATGCCCGTGATGTCGGTATGCGTGCCGAACATGGACAGCGCCTTGCCGGCTTCGTTACGGGTCATGACGCGTCCCCGGTCGAGAATCCAGACCCAGCTGCCATCCTTATGCTGCATGCGGAACTCGCAGTTGAACTCCTCCGTCTTGCCAGCAACGCAATCCGCCAGGGCCTGACGTACTTGCTCAAGGTCTTCCGGGTGGACCAGATCCTCCCAGGTCGCGTAGTCGTAAGGCGTCAATTCTTCGATGGTATACCCGACCATGGCTGCCCATTGCTCGTTAAAGAGGGTTTCATTGGTCTGGACGTTCCATTCCCAGGTTCCCATACCTGAGCCTTCGATAACAAGGCTGAGATACCGGCGGCTCTCCTCCAGTTTTCGAGCCGCAGCGATCTTGTGCAGGGCGAAGGCCAGATCGCCCGCCACCTCGTTAAAGAAGTCCTGCTCCTCGGCGTCCCGGGCATAGGCAGTGGGGACAGATGCCGTCAACGTGCCATACGTCACGCCGTTAAAGTCGAGGCGGCGCACGAGACCGGCGCGGCCCCTATATTTGTCGTGCAGGGGGCAATCGGGACAATCCACCGCCGGGTCGCCCACCACAAGCACACCCTCACTTGCCATGGCGTCTTTCATGCAGCACGGGAATTCGCCTCGTTCGAGGAGCTCGCACAGGGCCTCGAATCCCGCATCGAAGCCTGCCTCCTGGGACGAAGGCTGGGCAAGTAGACCTGCAGCCGCGGCCGCCGCTATCGGCCCCGCATCCGGCAGCCCCAGCCCCCGGGCTGAGTCGCCGCCCAGCAGGGCGATCCAGGCATTGAAATACCCCATCGTTTCTGTCAGATTCTGGCAACCACGCTCGATCAAGTACCGCGGGTCGTCCGCGGCGATGATAAGCTGGTTGACGTTTCGGATGGCTTTGAGGACACGGTTGAGGTGCTCAAGCCGCTCGTTCGCTTTTGTGAGGTTTGCGCTTGGTTGGCTTTTTTCCTTCATCGCCTTGTTCTCTCTACACTAGGACGGATCAGGGGAAGGCTTGCTGTTTTATTGACTGCCTTTCGTGTTTTCCTGTGGGTCAAGCCGCTGTCGGATCCGTTCCCCCCAACTATATCCCAAAAAACTCGGACCAAGATGCCAGGGATATGGACCCACATACGCCATCCTTGCCCCGACGGGCAGGATCGAACGTCAGCCACATCGCGGGGCAAGCCTGATCATGCAGACAAGGTTGCTCTCTTCCTCTTGCGCTGAGCCAGGAACGACGCCAGCCTCAGATCATCACGGTTGAGAAAGAGCCCATCATCATCAATGTGCCGTTCCTTTAAGAACGCGTCCACCTGGTCGTTTTCACCGATCTCAATGAAGGTGTGGCCATCCGAGTTCTCAACCAGGGTTGCTTCTCGTTCGCTGGCCAGCACGATCATTTTTTCCAACTGTTCATGGTCAGTCTTCCCAACCCGCAGATTGGTATTGTTCACTTCCAGCGCAAAACCATATGCTAGCGAGAGTTCGACGATTTCTTCCACAAGCAAGGGATGTGAGGCCTTGCAGGGATGAGTCAAGATATCAAGCGGAAATCGTGCCAGATAGTTCTCCAGAGCTTTTGTATTTTCGCTGTCACCGCCATTGGAATGGTGGAACCCCGCGCTGACCAGATCAAACCGCTTGATGTCGCTTAGAGGAAAATCACTGTTTCCATCGACATCGAGGATATTCGTTTCGATCCCCGCCAGGACGGTGATGACGTCTCCCGTCGAACTCGTGACCTTCTCCGGCCATCGCAGCTTGTTCGCGATGACACCAAATCTCATGTCCTTCCCGGAAGCGCTGCCATGATCACAGATATTCACCAGGCGCATGCCTTTTCGGGCGGCAATCTCAACGATTTCCAGGACGGTGTGCATGCCGCACATGGATTGGATCGAATGGACATGCAGATCATTACGAATCATACGGACTCCTCCAACGAAATAGGACTACCCGGAGCGAAGCCGGGAGGCAGTCCCGCATCAACAATACAATCACTTTTGTCATTTCACATCGTCGAACCATCTGGCACCATCAGCAATGGAGTAGACGAACCTCGAGCGAGACGTTAGCAAGAGAATTTCAAAAAAAGGAGCAATCGGGGCACAGGTGCCTGCTGTGCCTACGTTGCGTCCAGCCACCTGATCGCCTCTTCGCGTGTGTGGAAGAAACCGATATCATTTCCACGATTCGCCTCACGAACGAGGGACTGGAACTGCTCTGAATGTGATGTTAAATCCGAAACGACACAGGCAAGACGGACCTGGTAGGTTGAGGTCTTGTTGAAAAGCTCTCCCGCAATCCCCGTGCTCAGATCAAAAAAAGCATCGGGTAGAACGCCTTCATTAAAAAGAAGTGAGGTCGCGTTGCTATTCAACATATCTTCAATAATCCGGGTTGGGTCGAATCGTCCTTGAGGTTCTACTTCGAAGAATGTCGGCATGTGGTCTCCATTGGATTATTCGTGCGCTTTCACATACTTATGCACTTCACGTTTCGTCTGCGGAGACAACGAGTCGTAGAGAAAGTTCTCCACCGCGGGTTCCGCACGCGATGAGATCTCGACGGTTTGAATCCCATCGGCCTTCATGCGCCTGAAACACTCTTTATTGATGGCCTTGGCAAAACCCCGCTGGCGATACGCCGCATGCGTGCCGACCGGCTCAATGTACCCACAGTGATTTTTGGCGCGCCCATGCGGTGTCAATCCAGTGAAACATATCTGGATAGAGGTGGCGGTACTCCAGCAGCACTTCGATAAACATGTCATTGCCGCCATATTCCGATAGGCAGAGACCCACAACATCCTGATTATCAGCTTGCCAGAGATGCACGTTGTCACTGAAAACCCGGTCGTAAGGGTTCTTTTTCGCATGGATGGTGTATCTCCAGTAATTCATGCGCCCGGATTCCCAATGCATGAACGGGTCTTGTGTCGATAACACATTGAGGAAGTCACAAATCGCCTGATACTCCTCATCCGTGTTGCCGTAAACCTTATCGTGGATCCGCACTCGCTCTCTCCCGCGTGTTCCCATCACACGTTTCAAATTCCCTCAGAATAGTGTAGCGCAACAAAACTCACCGACCGCAATGGCAAGCAGCGCAACCGACGCCAGCGACTGTATCTTGTCAGAGATATCCATACCTGCTTAAGGAGTCGCCTAGAACGTCGTTTAGAATTTCCTGTTGCCTGGAATTAAGTTCTTCTTTGTATTTGAAATTGGTATTCAGCAGTTCATGCCGTCTCAACCCTGCCTCGAATGGCTCATTCCATTCCAATTCGCAGAAACGGGCAACTTCCCTCATTGTGGGAATAGGCTCGGCACATAGTTGCTCATACTGAATTTCCATAATCCGGTTGGCTTCCACATAGGTCTTTGCCATCTCAGCTGAATCCATGAGGATCTTCCACTGAATTGCCGCCAAGGCAATGAATGATTGGTCGTGTTTATTCCACTCATCCTGGTAGGCCTTAGACAGAGGGCCCCACCTCCAGTTTTCTGGCCCCCCCCACCCGCGCCAAAAACCAATATTAATGAATGAATTTGCTACAGCCCTTCCATCTCGAATTACATGAATAAACTTCGCGTCGTCAAATACCTCGGAAAGAAATCCGATTCTTGGCCATCCCGTAATCTTGAGTAAAAGACGATTTCGTTTCCTGGTTGTTATCTGTGCCATCGCAGTTTGGATATTGCGCTTCATCATGATGCTCAGGTCATCAGATACAAGGTCTTTGCACGGCTCACTAAAACCTTTCGAGTAGTATTCCCAGAATGCGTAGCATTCTCCCGGATTGAATACCTTTCGAAGGGCAACCGCCAGGGATGGATAGTTGAGTAATTGCATTAAGAGCCTGTTGAAGACAAGTCGATCAGGATACTTGTCACAAAGGGAAGACAACCATGCTAAATGAGGATGTTCAGAAAGCATTCGGTGAAAAATCGTTGTACCGCTTCTTCCAGTTCCGAAAATAATAATTGGTTTCCTTGTTGTCATGATTGCCCATTATCCTTCCCCAAAGACCGCGTTTAGTCGCCATCATCTCGCACGCTGACGGTAAACCGATCTGCCGCTGGATTGGCTCTTCATGTCAATTTGATTGTAAACAAAGAATGACAAAATCGCTGTATTGTCCCTCCGGAAGGCAGTCAGATTCAGCGGATGTCGGGTTGTCCTCAAAGAAACTCACGCAATCGGGGCAGACCCTGCAGGATGCGATCACGCATGACATCGACCGTCTATTCATATTCATAGCTCTTGCCCGCCCGAAAGGGTGTGACGCTTTCCAACCACCATGTCGCTCCCGACGCGGCACGCTGCTCCACCGGCTTCACCGCTTCTCCAGATTCAGCGTCCGATGTCACCCCCATGATGATGATATCCAGTGGACGATCTTGTTTCCGATGCTTACTTGTAACGGACCATGTCATCCAACTGGGCGAGTTCTTCTTCATTCTCCTCAGCCTGGAACAATATCAATACCAGATTAGCCGCGATGAATAAACTCCCGCCGCAATAAACCGAACAGGATATCACATTGAAACGACCCGTCAGCGTTTTTCCTATTCCCTATCAGGTGTCCCTCTCGTCGAAAACCACATCGTTCGAGCAACCGCATGCTTCGCATGTTGTTCTCGTGACAATCACTTTTCACTCGATGTGCGCCTATGTCTTCGAACAGCATGTTCAAAACGCATTCAACGGCCTCGGAGATATATCCTTTTCCTTCGTACTTGACATCAGCGACAAACCCGATCGTGAATTCCGGCAGATCCCAGCTGGTTGGTCCTACGTATATCTGTCCTGCCCATTCACCCGTCTCTTTCTCGAAAAGACCAATGAAGAAGCAATTCCGTGCGGTCCAATCCGCGGCCAATTCTCGAACCATCGCCTCCGCTTGCGCCTCATTCTCCAGGCCCATCAAGACATTTTCTGACTCGAATTTAGCCAGATGCTCTCTGTTTCGAAGACTGGCGGCTAAATACATGGGCCCGTCTCCGGCCTGGTAGGTTCGTAATATCAACCGTTCCGTTTCCAACCGTTCAGGAATGTCCAGCAGATATTTGTTCATGCACGGTTTCCTCAAGTGTTGGTAGCGTTCACAAGCAGGGTGCTAACGGCCTGGGTTTCCTGCCCTGTCAACCGGGGGCAGGCTGCCTGAACACATAGATCGCCCACCCCAACATCTCCCGCCCCCACCGCAGGTAGCTCTCCCGATTCTCCCGCACTCGCTTCAATACCTCTTCCACGTCGGGATCATCCGGATGCTCGCTCGCCCACGCCCTCGCCGCATACCACTGCAGCCCCTCATATCTGTCCCAATCATCCTGGCTGCTTACCACCGTGTAGACCAGCTCCAGCCCGAGTTGCTTTCCTGCCATCATATTCCCGTAGTGTGTCCCAAACGAACGCCGTTCTTCTCCGATAGCCTCCAGATACCCGGCTGCTGGTTCCTGTCTCCAGTACGGTTCCCCCACCACCACCCAGCCTCCCGGAGAAGCCATCGCGCGCAGCGCTTTGAGCGTTCCTTCGTAGCCGCCATAGATCCAGCTCGCTCCAATGCAGGCCACGAGGTCAAAATGCTCCGGTTTCTCCGGCTCATAATCCGCCCCGTCCATCTCCAGAAACGTCAACGGAGCATCTGGAATGCGTGCTCTGTGCTTTTTCCCGGCATCCGAAACACAGTAGGGGGAGAGATCAACCCCGGTTCCCTCGATCGCATACCGTTCCGCCAGACGGATGATGAACTCGCCTTTCCCCGTGGCAATGTCAAGCGCGCGTGCACCTGGCTTTAACCGCAGCAGAGCAATCAGCTCATCTAACTTCTCAACACTCATCGGGTTGCAGAGAACGTGTTCCCGGTGGGTTATGGCAAAGTACTTCCATCGGTCCATCGTCATCCTCACGTTATGAAGGCAGCCCAACGGCGGCTATTGCTGGTTTCATTGCATAGTTGGGTGCGATTCCTGTCCAGCGTTACTGCTGCGTCGTCCCCCGCCATCCAGGCAGGAGCGAGTATCGAAGTTGATCTTGTAAAGATCAGGGCCCGGAATTAAATTCTGGTGCCGCCGGTTCGATGAGATCTCCCTCTTCACCTCGCGCGCGCCTGATTTTACGTTGAAGCTCTTGCGGCCATTGAGCGATGTCTTCAGCAGGATAGACCTCAAGTTCCGGGCCGTCCTGGGTCAACAAATCGGATGTCCTGCAGCCAAGGATGCTTTTCGCCGCATCCAGCCCGGAGGCAGTTACGCCTGCTACGCCATGGCTCGTCGTACTGGCTCCGCACATGTACAAGCCGGTTACTTCTGTCTTAATGGGGAAGGATCCAGGCCCAACCTGACGGAGGCTTTTGGAAATGCCGTACTGGTTGCCGCGGGTCGCGTTGAGATAGAATTCGTTCGTTAATGGCGTGCCCAGATTCCAGTACACAACATGCTCAGAAATGCCCGGAATGTGCCGTTCCAGCGTCTGGAACATCTTCCAGGCCAGGTCTTCCTTCAAAGCCTGATATGCACCCGGACGAGATCCTTTTTCTGAATCCGCCCATTTTTCAAACGGCTTGTAATCGACGAAGGTGAACGCCTCGCAGGTGTGATGACCGCGCCCTGCGCCGGTGGCGTGCATTTTCGATGGATCTTTGAGTGTAGTTACGGTTAGGAACATCGCGCCAGGGCGATCAGCCGTCAGAACGTGATCGGTCAGCCCCTGAGCGTACAGTGCATCCACATGTTCATCGTCGTAAAGCCAGTAATTGCCAGAATCCAGTCCGGCCTCCTGTAAATCCATATCCAGCGCGAAGAACAGGCTCAATGCCGAAACGGAATAGGTCACGCGATCCAGCTTGGCGACCAGTTTCCGGCTCAGGTATTCGCGGCCGATCAGCTTTCCAAAGGTGATTTCCGGATCGGCGTTGCTGATAATGGTCTCAGCGTAGATTTCTTCCCCATCCCCCAGACGAATGCCGGTTACGCGCCCATCTTGCAGGAGGATTGCATCAACCATGGTATTGAGGCGCAGTTCTCCTCCCGCTCTCTTCAACGCCTTCACAAACGCGCGCGGGATGGCAAATGCTCCTCCAATCGGATAGTATCCGCCGTTGAAATAAAGGTGCAAGACGCTCGCTTGAACAAAGGCTGAAACCTGTGAAGGCGGCATGCCGTGGTCACCTGACTGCCCTGCCAGTACGCCCTGCAAAACGGGATCATCGATAAAGTGCTCGATGAGGTCCTGGCCCGAACGCGTTGCCCAGCGGAGCAGCGAAAGGACGCCGATCACCCCTTTGATTTTTTCGAGCGCGCTTGTGGCAGACCCGAAACGGCGGAGCGTTTCCACCATCCTGACAACGGTATCCAGATAGCCATCGATGCCTTCGGATTCATGCGGGAAGGTTTCTTTGAGCCGCGCGGCGATGTTTTCTTTACCCCGTGGAAGGTCGAATTGCCGATCGCCGATTCGAATGTGGTCATAACCGTCGGGATTGAGTTCGGAAAATGCGAGATCGCCCGATACACCCAGCCCCTGATAAATGCGGCGCAGCGATCCGCCCGCGTCGATGCCGCCGATATAATGCACGCCCGGGCTGAAGCGATAGCCATTCAAGGTGAAGGAGTGCGTCCATCCACCGGGCACCTCGTGCTGCTCGCAGACGAGGACGCGCTTTCCGGCCTGAGCCAGGGCAACCGCGGCGGTTAGGCCGCCTGCACCTGAGCCAATGACAATGATGTCGTACCTGTTTTTGGACATGGTCACCACGTTTGGATTCTGTGTCGATTCGAACTACATAACCGGTGGGAAGAACGCACACGCGACCGGATGGGCCTGCGCTGATTATAGAGCGAAATACGATCAGGGGGGAACGGGGGATTGGGCGTACTCTCTCCGTCTATGAATCGGTGACCCCTGCCGGTCCATCCGATCCCTCGCGAGATGCCAGATAGCTGATGACCGCGAGAGGAACAGGAAGAATGAGATTGGCGTAGAACAAGAACCGATCCATTCCGACGAATTCCGTCGTGCCCGGCATAAAGAACTCATAGGCATGAATTCCAAACCCGAGGATGCCTGCGATGACACCCGCATCGAAATGGTGCCTTTTAAGGCAGAGAAAGGACACGACGGCATAGAATACAAAAGCGATGAAAACCCCACCGCGCCAGCGCACAAGCAGCCAAATGGCATTACTTCCTGCGAGAGAAAGCAGGAGGGCAATCGTAAGAATGCCGCTCAAGGAATACGGTTCCCCTCTCTTCATCGTTTCATCATCCTTCGTAACAATGAGTTGTTCCCCATCGAATCAGTGCACTTCCCCATCTACCTCGCCCTCCGCATGATGCTCCCAGGGATAGATCTCGGTTCCCTTCGCCGCTTCACGGGTCAGGGGATCGTCCGCCAGGAATCCCCTGAGATGATCGGGGAGCAAGGCGGCAATGGCCTTCATCATCTCCAAACCAATCTGATCGAGCTGCTCCCGGCGCGCTCTTCCTCGCCCGCTGACCGAGAACGGGCCAAACGGCTTTCCGATCCGGACGACCGCCTCGGGTCGCCTCCCCGGTTGAACGGGGAAGATGTCATTGAGACCGTAGATGCCCAGGGGGAGGATTTTTACGCCTGTCCTGGACGCGAGGTAAGCGGCGCCAGGCCGGGCGGGACGGAGAACCTCGGCCCAGTTTCCGCCTTCCGGCATGATGCCTAAGACGCCCTTTTGATTCAGGATTTCTTCGGCGGCTTTGAGGGCAAAGCGGGAACCCGTCCCTCTGAACACGGGGTAGTATCCCCACATTTTTGGGAGGGCTTTCACGATGGTAGGAGCATGTGGGAATTGGGCACCCCCGACAAACTCTATCGGGTAGGGCAGCGCTCGAATAACAGCAACCGGGTCAATGAAGCTGAAATGATTTCCAATCACCAGGAGGGGTCCGGAAGATGGCAGATTCTCCGCACCCTCAATCCGGAAATCACTCAGCATTGCGAATGCGGCTTTCGAAAGCAGCCTCGCAAACCGGCGAAGGAACACCCGCCGCGGATATTTAATAGCCTGATCCTCTTGATTGGACATCATCCCTTCGCTCCTTAACCCACATCGCATCCAGCCTGCTGCGAGAAAGGCCCTTCTTATCACGTGTGTTTCAGCGATGATCGCCGTCCCGCGGCTGTGGACCATGACCTACCCTTTCCATTGATGATACAGCAAGGATGGGGGAATCGGACTGTGTCCCCGGCCTGCCTGTCCTGAAGGAAGGGGCCGGAACTCGGGGGATCGGTCAGGTCGACCCACCCTTTCCTCAAGTGCAGAAGGCTAGCGAGTTAATTGAACAGCAACCCGGTCACCTGTCAACGCATCAATGCTCAAAATCAGATGATGGATTTCAAGAGCGTCTTCGCCTGACGGAGGATGCGTATCCTGCCAGGCGCCATCCATTCTTACAATCCAGGTCGGGCTATCGGGATCTTGTCCGCCCGGCTCTTCGGGGGGAATGACGACATCTGCATCCGACCTGGTCACGAGCCTGGCTTCTGTGACCTGCGGCGCCGTTGGAAATCCATCCGCATCATCAATTCGCGGGATTCGAGCCTCATATTGAAGGGCGATATTAATCGCATCAACATTGCTTATCTGGCTTGATGATTCAAGTGAAACCGTCGAGCTGGGGACAAGCTCGGGCTGCGGCTGCATTTGGGCGCAAGCGGACAACATCAACAGCAGGAAGATCGAAAGCGATAGACTTTTCCTCATCGTGATTCCTCCTCGCAAAGCGGGCGGATGAAAAAGAGGCTACCGACAGGAAGGATCAACACGGTGTGACCCCATCCATAGGATATCCGGGAACATCTTGTTATTGCTGTACGGAACGCAGGCACATCGTATGCGATGACATGAAACGATCAGAAATCATAAAGGTCGCTGGTTAACGATGCCTAGAATCGGCAGACCGAGGAGTCCGATAAGGAAATCTGTCTGAGAATATTTGCCTTGTTGGAAATTTTACTGGCAAATTTCTGCAAAACGACCTTTGGTCAATGAAACCAGGTCTTGTGGTTTCAATTCAATCTGTAACCCCCGGAGACCGGCACTGACAAAGATGGTTGGATATTCTGTGGCAGATACGTCAACGACCGTTATAAGCTTCTTCTTCTGTCCTAACGGGCTTACACCGCCCAGAACATAGCCTGTTGTACGCTCCACATCAGATGCTTTCGCCATGCTGGCATGTTTTGTTCCCAGTACTTTCGCGATACGTTTCATATTAAGCATCGATGATACCGGAACCACGGCTACGGCAAGTTCCTTGCCTCCCAGACATACGACGAGCGTTTTGAATATCCTTCCTTCAGCAATTCCCAGCTTATGTGCAGCTTCACGTCCATACGACTCGCTCGATGGATCGTGTTGATACTCATGTAACTCAAATTCAATGTGTGCTTTCTTGGCCTCGTTTACAGCGGGGGTCATTTCATTTGTCCTTCTAACAATTTCAAACCCTGGCCGGTTGGCCCAGGACAGGCAGTCGGGGGAGCGGACGGGTCAACTAATCACACATGCTCCGGCCCCATCCCCATCATACAACCTGGCTTGCTTTTCGCGCTGCTTTTTCGCGAAGCACACTCTTGAGTGCCGCCTGTCCTGAGCGTAGCGAAGGGGGCCGCCTGTCCTGGACGGACAGTCCAGGGCTCGAGCGAGGGGTTAGGGAGCGGGGATATCAATGTTAGCAATTACAGCTCGCAAATCCGCCGCTAAATCGGCTCGTTTGTCAGGATCCATGATGCGAGCAGATGATGTATACATGGCATAGAAATCATCATTTGAATACCGCGGCGTGACATGAAGATGATAGTGCCAGACATCTTGGTTACCTGCTTTTCCATTATGCTGGCGTGTTGATATCCCCTCACAACTCCAGGCTTCTTTCATGGCAATGGCGACTTGACGAGCCAGATAATGGACATCTGTTGCCATTTCCAAAGGTAGGTCATATAGATTTTCAAAATGATCGACGGGGAAAACAATGACATTTCCATGGTTGTTCGGCCATTGGTGCACGCTGATAATTGCCATGGCGCGATTATTACTGGCAACAACATCACGAATACATGAACTTGGAGGGAGCTGATCCTGATCCATGATGAATCTACACAATGGACATGTATAATTTGAAGGTGCTTCATTGTGCATGAATAAAACCTCCAAGGATATTCATAGCAATATTCCCGCTCCCTAATGGTTTCGAAATGCTTGCCCTTGCTAGCCGCAAGGCTAGTCCAAGGAGCGGCCGGCTCGACTCGCCTCACAAGCTCCTGCCCCATCCCCAACATGATACATGGCTCGCTTATCGCGCCGCTTTCCCGGTCCGCTCGAGCGAGTGGTTAGGCAAACCTGTTATCTATCAACTCAGACTGCGAAACGCAAAATTGTAGGTATAACAATGCAAAGAGAGCATTGGGACAGCTCTTGCAGCTTGAGACACTCTCTCCTCGAAATCGCCAGCAACAATTATTCCTCTTGCTTGCTTACCACTTGATTCGGATATGGCGGTCATGTATGCAAGAACCTGGGCAATAACCCTCGATGTTGCTCTACCCGCCTTAAGTTCAACGACAACAGGAACCCCTGATTCGTCCTCGGCGAGGATATCAATCCTTCCTGCGTCAGTATGCATCTCAGTTCCACCATCGATTATCTTTAGCCCTGACTCAAGTTGAGAAATATTTGCCCGAAGTGCACGTTGCAAATCTCTTTCAAGGCCGAATGTTAATTCAACATTCTCTTCATCCAAATCGGAAACCTCAATAGGATCTGTGGCTTCTAATGTGTCAAGTAATCCATTTGCATATGAAAAGCTTCTGGCGCTGTCGGGCTTTAATATTAAGACCTCTGTTGGTGCAAATTCGATCTTCCATCCAAGCTTTTTCAGTCCGCGTCTCAGCTCATGCGAGGTTGAATCATCTGGATGCATGCCAGGAGGGTTCTCATAGAGATTTTCTCTCAGCCATTGTTTAAGTGGATATCGATTTGGCTCACCATCGTCAGATGGGATCACAACATAGTGAGATTTTGACATTGATAACAATCCATAAATTAGGAACAGCTTGGTTTGCCTAACGGATTGAGCTCACCTGTCCTGAGCGGAGCGCAGCGGAGACGAAGGGTCAGGTGGAGCGTGGGTTAGGCTCATTCACGTGCGAAAACCATCCTAACTGCCCGACCTTCTTCACCCCACGGTGTGATATTTGTCATTTGAAGCACCAGGGAACCATCTGGTCGTTCAGATAACTTGCTCCGCCAACCCCATTTGGGATTGTCAGGGACTTCATATTCATGACTTACCGTGAAAATACCCCATGCCTTTGGAACATTAAAACACTGAACAGGTTTTTCTTGGTGCCAGCTATCCACCCAAATTGCACCATTTTCATTAAATGTGAAGCTTCCGTTTTTGACTTCACCCTCAAAAATCCATGAATAACTAATTGAGTCAGATGCGATTTTGAGTTCACTGTCATAAAGCTCAGCCGAATTACCTTCTGGATCTAACCACAGCTCTCCTTTGCCTTTCCATGTGGTTCCTGCTAATTTTGCAAGCCATTTTTTTATCATTTTTTCCTCTTTTTTTCTCTAGAAGGTTTTCTGAGAGTATTATGAGCCTAACGGATGAGCTCACCCGCCCGGTTCAGTAAACAGTAAGCAGTAATCTGTAAGCAGACCTGGTTTTCCTCTGAAACCTTTTTATCAGTATATCCGATCGGCTCACGACTTACAGTTTACGGAAGTACTGCGCCGCAGGCGCCGGGTCGGGTGGAGTGGGGGTTAGGTGGAACTACTACGCTAGCTTGCCATAACCAAAGCCCAGGGCAGAACCCAATATTAGAGTCATAGCAAAAATAGGTAATAACCCGATTGGATCTTCCCAACCTATGATGGGTAAGCTTGGCAAAAGACATAAGAAAGAAATAACGATCCCTTTGAAAATAGGTGAGAGTTGAAGATTAGAAGTGGCAAGAATAAAACCTGAAACAACCCACAGGAGAAAAGCGGATATGTTTGCATCCCAGGTTAAGCCTTGGATCATCATAGGGATGAGGTCTAATATCCCAGCTCCAATACCTAGCAAGACTCCAATGAGAATGTTCTTCTTCATAGAATGTTCCTTTTCCTGATAGATTACATTGCCTATGTTTTGTTCCACCTAACGGATAGAGCTCACCTGCAGCCGGGTCGTGGTTTGAAAGATCGTTTATCCCAGGCCGTCCACCTTAACCGGCTGTCAGGTGGAGCGGGGGTTAGGATGCTGGTGATTTGATGAAGTGCACTATCTTATTCCACTTTTATAAGGATTTTGCCTTCCAGATCCCACTCCAATAATACTCTATGCTCCATGCTGCAGATTACAGTAGACCCATCTTCTTGGAAGTGCAGCTCGATTGGAGCCCCTGCTGCATAGAATCGATTCTCACCAATCGGTATTAGGTGAGATTTGAACATGATCGAAATTGATACCATCAATTGGCCATCCTCCATTTCAATCACACATTTCTGCTGAGCTTCCTCACCTATAAAGGTTCCAACGAACTTGTTTAGGTATCCTTCTGGTAGCTTTGTGTCCATACGTTGTAATGAAAGGAATCCTAAAATCTGATGGTAATATTGTTTCCAGTCTCCCGCCGAATTCTCAATTGCGAGTTTCTTTATTTCGAGTCTGTTGAAAAGATTGTCCGTCAAGTCTTGGTACACTTGCCGGAATTCAGCCATTCCATTAGGCCCTCTCATACCTCGGACTTTCGCAAAACGTGAGTTTTCAAACCACTCAATGTGTTTTCGTTCATTGGTTTCCCCTCTTAAATCGCGAAGCTTCATGGTTGCTTGAGCAATATCATCATGCCTGAGGTAAACCAGAACCGGATCGAGCCGGGTGATAATCTCCTGGATCTGAAGAACGATGTCCATGATCCTGTTGCGTGGGAAGTCCCATCTTAATAGAACTTCAACCATGCATTGAAAGAGCATGGCATCAAATACTGTGATTTCGTTAGAATCTTCTGCATTTTCTACAAAAGATTGCCATTTTTTTATGCTGAAAGAAATATATTCTGCGATACCGTCTTGTAGAAGCACATCCCAGTCACGAATCGGGTGCGGCTTTTCCGCTTCATGGAACCATCTGGTCGGGAGACCATTCTCCTTTACCTGCAAGGCGATATATTGTGCCGTCGTGGACTTTCCTGAACCGGGCAACCCTTCGACCAGTATGAGCTTCGTATCTAGCATCTTAGCCCTATAGATTGAAGTAATAAGTAGGTCTTTATAAGCAGCCTAACATATGAGTCTTCTTCCGGACCGCTCGAAAGGCCCCTTCTCAGGGAACCTCGCGAGCTTTGAAGCTCAAAATGCGCTTGTATACGGTATTATTGAGAAGGCCAGCTCAAATACTCGCTCAGAAGGGGGATAGCGTGCAACCCTGCACCATATTACCCCCTCCCCGCAGAAAGCTTAGCCCAGGAGGTGCACCGGCGCAAGCATGGCGGCTGTCCTGCCGGGGACCCGTTCGTTCCTCAGTGAGATTCGACTCGAATCAGGCAGTGAAAAAAGATTTCCACACCGTGAAAAATCATTTTCTCCGGGACATGTTGCAGTTTCCTCCGGTACCTCTTTCGTTTGCCATCGGAGGTCTTCCGTCAGGAGGCGAAAGCTCTCTCGTGCCTGCCCCGGGAAGATGCGGGGTCAGCCCTCATACCGCCCGGATTACCGCATGCGGGCGATGCGAGAAAAAATGCCCACCTCGATCCCCACGGGGATTCAAGCTGGGCGAATGGTCTGGGCAAAATCTCGCTTTGCGGGGCGAGGCTCACCCATTTCTACATTAACCTTGAGTGGGCGGAACAGGACGCGAACCCCGTTCGGTCCGGCACCAGCAAGGTGGACAGTCTGCGACCTCTTCTGATTCGACGAGTTCCCAGGAAAAACCAGGAGGTTCCGTTCAAACACCACTTAAACCAGAAGTGGGCGGAACCCCTGCCAGTCTATCGGCTGTCGGGGCGAGTCTGGACCCATACTCTTAAACTAAGAATGGGCGGAACAGGACTCGAACCTGCGACCTCTTCTGTGTAAGAGAAGCGCTCTAACCAACTGAGCTATCCGCCCGCACCCGCATTATAGCCACACCGTCCCACCCGGTCAACGTGGACCCCCGGATTGCCCCCGGAAATCGCATGGCAATCTTTTTTGCACAGGCAGGGCAATCATGCTATAGTCGCGCGCAATCCGCCGCAGCGCGAACCGCATTCGCCAGAGGCCAAGATGGACTCCTTTCAGCAGCGCATCCGTGCCATCCGCTCGGACCTGTCCCCCAGCTTTGAACGGCTCGCCGATTTCCTGCTGGATTCCTACATGAAGGCGGCCTTCTTCACCGCCACCGAACTCGCCCATAATCTCGACGTCGACCCCGCCACGGTGGTGCGCTTCGCCCAGAAGCTCGGCTACAGCGGCTACCCTGCCCTGCAAAAAGAGATCCGCCGCAAGGTCAAGGACGAACTGTTCCTGGAACCGGCGTCCGACGCTAACTCCCCTTCGGAGGCGGCGCGCCACTCCTTCCAGCGTCTTGCGGACTACCTCCTCCAGACTCGCCGCAGCTTCCCCGTCGCCGATGCGGAAGCGCTCATCACCGTCCTCGACGTGGTCGACCGGGTCGTCATCCTGGCCGACGGCGACGCCCAGCCTGCAGCCCACGCCATCGGCGAATTCCTCGAGGCCGCCGGCTACACCATCCACATCGCACGCGGCAGCGTGTACCGCTTCGCCACCGCGCTGGCAAGTCTGCACAAAAACGACCTGGTCATCGCCATCGACGTCACCGGCGAACATCCCTTCCTCGAAACCGCCCTCTCGGAAGCGGCTGCATGCGGCGCGCAGACTGCGGCCATCGTGGCGGAACCTTCCTCACCGGCGGCACGCCCTGCAAAGATTGTCCTTCACGCACACGCCAGCGACGATCCCGGCATGCGCATGCTGCTCGTGCAGAGCCTCATCTACGCGCTCATCCAGATGCTGCGTCAGGCCCGCCCCGCCCGCTTCGAGCAGGCGGCGAAACGTGTGCGCTCCTATCAAGCCCGCCTGCTCCAGGGCTGACCTCTCCACGCTGCGATGCCCCCACTCCTGACGGCCCTGCTCATCGCCCTTCCCATTCTCGCCCTGGTCATCTGGGAACTGTATGTCTGCGAAGGCACGCATCTCGGGCCGCGCTTCGTCACATGGCTGTATGACCTCACCGCCCGCATCTACGACAACATTAAGCAGTTCGACGACGACTGGGAAGACCGTTTCTTGGGCGAGCCCATCAACAACGCTGTGACGTTTCTCGAGTCGCCTCTGCTTCTGGATGTCGGCGCCGGCACCGCCCGCGTCGCACGCACCGTCTTCCGGACAGCCGACTTCAAGGGTAGCCTCATCAACGTCGAACCCTCGTGGAAGATGATCCGCCAGGGACAGAGCCTGGTGCGTTCACCACGCAACGCCTGGGTGAACGCCTGGGCGGTCCCTCTCCCCTTCCGGGGGAACACCTTCGACATGGTCATCTGCCTCGAAATCCTCGAATTCACGCCCAGTCCGCGCGGGACCCTTCGTGAACTCGTGCGCGTGCTGCGCCCCGGCGGTTGGCTCATCACCACCAACCGCGTCGGGCGCGAGGCGCCATGGATCCTCGGTAAAACCTTCCGCCGGGAAGAATTCCCCGGTGTGCTGCAATCGATGGGGCTGGTCGAGGTCGAGGTGCTGCTCTGGCAGGTCGATTACGACCTCTTCTGGGCGCAGAAACCTCCCCGTACGCCGTCCCGCCAGCTCCGGGAAGCGCCCTGACCCCAATCGCGTTATACTTGCCAGCAAACCGGGAGGGCAGTTGACCGCGCCATGAACATCCTTCGCTTTCGTACCAGCAGCGACAAAGAGCCCCGCTGGGGCTGGCACACAAACGAGCGCGTCGGGCTCCTGCAGGGCTCGCCGTTCGAACAGTTCCGCCGCGAGGAAGCCACTCTTCCCCTGGACGAAGTGGAGCTGTTAGCCCCCGTCCAGCCGGGGAAGATCATCTGCGTCGGCCGCAACTACCCCTCCCACGCAGCCGAGATGCAGCGCGAGATTCCGGACCTGCCCCTCGTCTTCCTGAAGCCGCCTTCCTCCGTCATCGGACCTGGTGCAGCCATCCTGATCCCGCCCCAGTCGCAGCAGGTTGAGCATGAAGCAGAGCTCGCACTCGTCATTGGATCGACCGGGCGCTGGATCAAGCCGGACGAGGTCGACGAGCACATCCTCGGCTACACCATCGCCAACGATGTCACCGCACGCGACCTGCAACAGGGCGATGGTCAGTGGACGCGCAGCAAGAGCTTCGACACCTTCTGCCCCATCGGCCCGTGGATCGAGACTGAATTCGACCCGGCCGATGCCATGATTACCTGCACGGTGAACGGCCAGATGCGCCAGATGGGCTCTACACGCGACATGGTCTTCACCATCCGCAAACTGGTCGCCTTCATCTCGTCCATCATGACGCTGCATCCCGGCGATGTCGTCCTTTCGGGCACTCCCGCCGGTGTGGGACAGCTTCACGACGGCGATGATGTTGCGATTGAAATCGAGAACCTCGGCGTTCTCACCAACACCGTCCGCTCCGAAACCCGGGGCAATTGAACTGAAGGAGTGCTTGCATGGGTTTGATGCCTGATCACTGGATTGTTCGCATGGCGAAAGAACACAACATGATCGAGCCGTTCGAGGAAGGCCAGATCCGCAATGGCGTGATTTCGTACGGCGTCTCCTCCTACGGGTACGACATCCGCGTTGCAGATGAGTTCAAGATTTTCACCAACGTCTTTTCAGCGATCGTAGACCCGAAGCAGTTCGATCCGGCGTCGATGGTCAATCACACTGGTGATGTGTGTATCATCCCCCCCAACTCCTTCGCGCTCGCGAGGACGGTGGAGTATTTCCTCATCCCGCGCAACGTGCTCACCATCTGTGTGGGGAAATCGACCTACGCCCGCTGCGGCATCATCGTCAATGTGACCCCGTTCGAGCCCGAATGGGAAGGTTACGTGACGCTCGAGATTTCTAATACGACCCCGCTGCCGGCGAAAATCTACGCCAATGAAGGCATCGCGCAGGTGCTGTTCTTCCGGGCCGACGAGGAATGCACCACGTCGTATGCGGACCGCAAGGGGAAATACCAGAAGCAGCGAAAAATTGAACTGCCTCGCTTGTAGGTTCTAGAAGAAGGGGAAGACGCAGACGCTATTCTTCAACCGGTACAGGAGTCTCGGTCGCTGGTACAGTCTGCAGATCGACCAGCCAGGCTCGGACGTGGCCTTCCGGCTCGGTTGGCGCCATGGCCAGCACCTCGACCGTCAGGGGGTAGCGACCGTTTTCAAACGTCGAGGAGCCGGGCCGGATCCCGTCCACCCGCAGTACGTCCGCACCATCCGCCAGCGCCGAATACGGAACAATGATGATGCCGCCAGGTGTCTCGGCGACGGCCTCGATCGCCGCCTGCGGCGAAGGCACCAGCACAGCCGTGGGCGCCGGGTTGCTCCACCCGCGCACCTCTTCCAGCCACAGCCTGAGGGCATCACCCGGGAAAGGCGCAAACACCTGCACGCTCTCCTCGCCCCCGCCAAGGGCATCCCAGTTCGCGGTCGTCCCGCTGTAAAGCGCCTCAAGTTCTTCCATGCTGACAGCCTGCACGGCCACATCATCATGGGTAATCACGGCGAATCCGTCCAGCGCAAGGGGTGTCGCGAACCAGCCTTCGGGCGGCAGTGCAAATGTAATGAGCAAGTCCGCCTCCCCGCTTTCGACGGCAGCAACCGCCTCGGCAAGCGGCGCCGTCTGGATATCTGCACGGATACCCTGAGTCATAGCGCCGACCAGATGGGCAGCCTCCGGTGTCACGACCAGGCGAACCGGTTCAACCGGCGTCTCTTCCACCGGAGTCGAGCATGCCGCCAGAAGCAGCGCCAGCAGCAACAACCGCCGGTTAGCCACGCAGCACACTCACCAGCAGCGCACCGACGCCCAGGAGAACGCAGTAGACAGAGAACACCTTCAGGGAATGCTTGCGCACATACTCCAGCAGCCAGCGAATGGCGATGTAACCGCTCATGGCAGCAGCGGCAAAACCGGCCAGCAAGACCGGCCACTGAGCTGCAGCAATGCCCGCAGCGAGGAGATCAATCAGCGAGAGCAGTCCCGCTCCGAGAACAGCGGGGACACCCAGCAGGAAGCTATAGCGTGTGGCTTCCTCCCGCTTCAGCCCGGCTTCCAACCCTGCTGCGATGGTTGCGCCGGATCGGGAAATGCCCGGAGTGATCGCCAGCGCCTGCATCAGACCAATCAGCAGCGCGGTAAACCAGGGAAGGTCTTCCGCATTGCGTGTCTGCGCTGCCTTCCGCTCGCTGGTCCACAGCAGCGCTGCTGTGAAAAAGAGAAAGAGACTGACCGCACGCGGGTTCCCAAACAGTCGTTCAAAACCATCCTTGAGAAACACCCCGAATACAACGGCGGGGATGGTCCCGATCACAATCCACCAGCCGATGCGTGCATCCGGATCGTCCAGGGACCGGGTGCGGATGCTCTTCAACCCTGCAACCACAATACGCACCAGATCCGCCCGGAAGTACACCAGGACGGCGAGCACCGTGCCCCAGTGAAGGATGGCGCTGTAGGTCAGGCCGGGCTCGTCGATGCCGAGCATCCACGGAACAAGCACAAGATGTCCGGATGAGGAGACCGGGAGGAATTCCGTTGCACCCTGGACCAGTCCGAGAAAGACGGCTTCGAACATAGTCATCACAACTCCTTCGGACGGTGCTTTTGATAACTGCTGCGGAAATCAACCGCGAATGCTTCCAGACGATTCTCCTGGATCGCTGTGCGGAGATCCGCCATCAGATGGGTGAGCGTATGGATATTGTGGATGGAAATCAACGTCGCGGATAGCATCTCGCCGGCGACGATGAGATGGCGTAAATAAGCTCGTGTGAAGTTACGGCAGGTGTAACAATCGCATTCCGGATCGATCGGCCGTTCATCCTCGGCATACGGCTTGTTTCGCAGATTCAACCGCCCCAGACGAGTCAGCGCTGCATGATTGCGCGCCATGCGTGTCGGAAGTACGCAGTCGAAGATGTCCACGCCGCGCACCACGCCCTCAACAAGATCTTCGGGCGAGCCAACTCCCATGAGATAGCGCGGTCGATCCTCGGGCAGCCGCGGATTGAGCACATCCAGCATGGCGGCCATCTCCTCCTTGGTCTCACCCACGGAAAGGCCGCCGATGGCGACTCCGGGCAGGTCCATCGAGGCGACGACGTCGGCCGACTCTTCTCGCAGGTCCGGGAACACCCCGCCCTGCACAATGCCAAACAGTGCCTGATCTTCTCTGGCCTTCGCCTGCGCACAGCGTTTCAACCACGCGTGCGTGCGCCGAACCGCCTGTTGGTTGTATTCCCGATCATAGGGCTCCGCGCATTCATCGAACGCCATGATGATGTCCGCACCGATATTCTCCTGCATGCGGATGACGCCCTCCGGTGTGAAGCGTAAAGTGTCGCCATTGAGGTGAGAGCGGAACGTAACGCCTTCATCATCTATCTCGCGACGCTCGGCCAGGGAGAACACCTGAAATCCACCTGAATCGGTGAGCATCGGCCCGTCCCAGCCCATGAAGGCGTGGACGCCCCCCATTGCCTTGACCAATTCGTCTCCCGGCCGGAGATGGAGATGGTAGGTGTTGGCGAGGACCAGCGTTGCGCCCGCCTCCCGCACCTGCTCCGGGGTGAGGGCTTTGACGCTCGCCAGTGTGCCCACTGGCGCAAATACCGGCGTCTCCAGCGGTCCATGCGGTGTGTGAAACACGCCAGCACGCCCGCGGTCATCGGTTGCGACGAGGTCGAAGTCAAACATCTACACTCCCATGATGACATGAAGCGCAATCAACGCAACCACGATGGTCACCACTTCCAGCGGGAAACCAAGGCGGAAATAGTCACGGAACGTATAGCCGCCGGGACCCATAACAAGCAAATTGGCAGGGTGACCAAGCGGACTGATGAACGTCAGCGAGCAGCCGATGGCCGTCGCCATGGCGAGCCCGCGCGGGTCTCCCCCACTTGGAATGGCGGCGGCAATCGCAATCGGCGCGAGCACAACAGCCGAAGCCTGTCCGCTCAGAAACAGCCCGAGCACGGCCGCGAGCACAAGGAAAATCCCGGCGACCGCAAGAGGCGGCAAGCCTCCAGAAAGGTCGTACAGCGTCTTTGCAAGAAAATCCGCCGCACCGGTTACATCGAGCGCGACGCTGATGGACAACATGCCAGCGATCAGAAAGATGGATTTCCAGTCGATAGCCCGGTAGGCTTCATCCATCGTCAGACAGCCGGCGAGGACCATGCCGACTGCGCCAAGAAGGGTGGCGATGGCAATCGGGAGAATCTGAAAGCCGGCAATGAGCAATGTGAGAAGCGTGATGCCGACGGCACTCATCGCACGGCGCGTGTCAATCCGATCCACCTCCTGATGCAGCAGAATGAGATTGGATTCACCTTTCAGCCGGTTGACGTCTTCTCGCGGCCCCTGCAGAAGCAGAGCATCGCCAAATCGGAGCGGCTGTCCTGCGAACTCCGTTTGCAGGAGGCTGCCCTCCCGCCACATGGCGGCAACCTGGAATCCAAACCGCTCTCTGAAATTCAAGTCACCCAGTGTTTTTCCCACCCATTCTGTGCGCGGCGCCAGCACAGCTTCCACCAGCAGGTAGTCCTGGGCGCGGATTTCCTGCACGAGATCGAGCGAATTCTCCGGAGTGAGCTGGTACGCCTCGCGCTCTGAGCGATTGAGTTCGTGCGAAAGCAGCACGCTGTCACCGGGTTCGACGACCGCGTCAGGGCCAGGGTTGAGTTTAATCCCCCCGTCATGCTGGATCCCCAACACTGTTACGCCCAACTTTTCACCCCACCCGGCTTCTTCCAGGGTCAGCCCGGCAAGAACCGAGTCGGGCTCAACAATTAACTCCTGCGATTCCTCATCCAGATGATAGAGGGCGGCCAGTTCTTTCCGTAGACGCCGCATGCGGACGATTTGACCGGCGACATCCCGATCGGGAAGCAGCTTCGGGGCGAGAACGATGAGCAGCAGAATCCCGCTCAACGCGACCGGCAACCCCACGGGAAGGAAATCCAGCAGATGAAAAGAGGGATAGCCTGCCTGGTCAAGCGCAGCGCTGACAATGAGATGAGCGGTTGTGAGCAGTGTGGCCGTGCCGCCTAGAAGGGACCCGAAGGCAATCGGCATCAACAAACGTGATGGTCGCAGTTTCGCCTGACGGGCGATGCCGACGCCGGGCGTCATCAAGACGGCTGCCGCAGCGATGGTATTCATGAAAAGAGACAGGAAGGCACTTGCCAGGCTCAACCCGGCGACAAGACGCCGTTCGGAGGTGCCGGCCAGGCGAATAATCTGATGCCCCACCCATGCCGTCGTTCCAGTGCGAGCCAGCCCTTCTGTGATGATGAAGATGGAGAGAATCGTGATGACCGCTGGCTGGCTGAACCCGGACAATGCTTGCTCCGGGGTCAGTACGCCGGTGATGACAAGGGCAAGTGCGAGGAGCAACGCGGTGATATCCGGGCGCAGACGCTCGGTGATGAGGAGCAGCATGGCCACTCCCAGCAAAGTGAGGGTAATCCAGGCCTGGGTCATCATCAGAACTGGATTATACCCTCGATCTGGAACGGGTTGTCATCGCAGGCTCTTCCGCATATACTCCACACGTGTCCTTGATCGCCACGAACCTCACCTGGGCGGAAGTGGATCTCAACGCCATCAAGAACAACATCCGCACGCTGCAAGAGCTGACCGGTGTTGATGTGATGGCGGTTGTCAAAGCCAACGGCTACGGCCATGGCATGCTGCCGGTCGCAAAGGCAGCTTTGGAAGCCGGCGCTGCCTACTGTGCAGTCGCCCGCATCCCGGAAGGCATCGAGCTGCGCGAAGCGGGGATTCAGGCGCCAGTGCACGTCATGGGGCCATCACTGAGCCATCGCTTCCGCGACGCTATCCAGCATCATCTCGAAATCACACTCTTCCAGATGGAACAAATCGAACCATTGAGGCAGGTGGCAGCGTCTGTTGGGCGTCCAGCGCGGGTTCATGTCAAGGTTGAAACGGGCATGAACCGCATTGGCGCTGACCCCGATGATGCCCTGGTGATGCTGCAAACTCTCGCCGGGATCCCTGAGATTGAGGTCGCCGGTCTGTTCACGCACTATGCCCGTGCCGACGAAGAGGACACAACAACTACCGATCGCCAGGAAGAGACCTTTCTCCAGTTCCTGCAAACCGTGACCGAAAACGGCTTACGCCCGAAGGTCATTCACGCCGGCAACTCCGCGACCGCCGTCACCCGGCCTGCCTCACGATTCGACATGGTCCGTGCCGGTGTCTCGATGTACGGCCTGCATCCCTCCCGTGAGGTCCGCCTTCCCAGGGACTTCAAACCCGCGCTCACATGGAAAACCCAGCTCCGTCACGTCCACCATATCAAGGCTGGAGAAGGCATCAGCTATGGCCACCGCTATGTAACGAGCGGCGAGGAGCGAATCGGCGTCATCCCTGTGGGATACGGCGATGGATGGCGCAGGACGGACGAAAATGAAGTGCTGCTGCACGGGAAACGCGCTCCAGTGGTGGGCAGAGTCTGCATGGACCAATGCATGCTGCAACTGGATTCCTTCCCTGGGGCAGCGGTCGGAGACGAGGTCGTCCTTTTAGGCCGGCAGGGTGCTGATCACATTGCAGCCGAAGATGTCGCCGCGCGCTGGAATACCATCAACTACGAAGTGACGTGCGGAATCAGCGCACGCATCCCGAGAGAATATCTCCGCTGACAATGCATGATTGAGATCCAAACAAAACGACGCAGAGTAAGAGCTCTGCGTCGCTGCATGCTGTTGGTCAGACTCCTCACGGAGCAGAAATCAGCGGGGTGATGTGTTCCTCGAGCGAGGCCTCGTCAAACGGTCCAATCCAACCCAGCACGGGTTGGCCTGTCTCATCGACAACGATCGATGTCGGCAGACCCCGCACATTCATCCCCGCCATGATGTCGCCAAGCGGATCGCGCCATACCGGGAAGGTGAGTCCGAATGTGTCGATGATTTCCTGGATCGTATCTGGCTGGTCGCTCACATTCAAGCCGAGAAGGATGAAGTCTTCTTCGGCATGCTCCTCGTAATAGGTCTGGAGAAGCGGCATCTCCTCCTGACAGGGAGGACACCACGACGCCCAGAAGTTAATCAGCACAACATTCCCGCGCAGGGATGAGAAGGGGATATCACCACCTTCAAGATCCCGGGCGATGAAGTCCAGGCCTCCATCTCCCACCTCTTCTTCGACGGAGACCGGGGTCTCTGTCGGCGTGGAAGCAAGTGGGGTCTGGCAAGCTGCCAGTACCAGCGAAAGAGCAACGATTACCAACATCCAATACCGACGCATCTGTTTCACCATCATCCTTCACTCAGCCATAACGCTCCGCAATGTTCGGAATGAGATACTCGTTGAACGCACGATCTTCATTGTACTCGGGTTTCCAGCCCCAGTCCTTGCAGGCTGCCTTATCGTTAATATCTGCCGGCCAGGTATCCACAATGCCCTGACGTTTGCTATCCGGCTCGAATTTCACAGCCGCATCGGGGAACGCCTTTTTGACATGTGTGTAGAAATCACCCGCCGAAAGAGAAAAGCTGGTCACATTATAAACATGCCGACTCAGCGCATCCCTGGGCGCCTGCGCAAGCTCGACCAGCGCCTTGATGGCGTCCGGCATGGCCATGAACGGCAGACGTGCTGATTCCCGCACGAAGCAATCGTAGGGTTTGCCCTGCGCGGCGTGATGCAGCATCTCTGGGCCGAAATCACTCGTGCCCCCGGTTGGAATCGTGAACGCGCTGATGAGGCCCGGATAGCGCACACAGCGGAAATCGACGAGATGTTCGCTGCGGTCAGCGGCAAGCTGCTGGTAGTGATTGGCATAATAGCGGCCCAGCTGCTCGCAATACAGCTTATTGCAGCCATACATCGTTGTGGGATTGGTCCACTCATACTCCTTGACGGATCCTACTCGGGCCTTGGTCTCCAGGTCGGGAACGCCGTACACGGCTATGGAGCTGGGGTAGAGAAACTTGACCGACCGTCCCTGCCACTGCGATTGTTCCACAGCGAGGTGCAGCAAATTGAGGGTGCCTTCGACATTCACACGATGAGCCTGCTCGGGATTGTATTCAGCCCGTGTCGAAAGGATGGACGCGAGGTGATAGATGGCCCTGATCTCATACTGCAGGATCAGCCGACCCAACTGCATGTTGTCGAGCACATCCCCGCGTATGAATTCATGACAGTAGGGAAGGAGCTCTTCATCGAGCGGCTGGATATCCATCGCCACGATCTTCTCATCCGCATGCTCACCCAGGTAGCTGATCAAACCATGACCAACCTCGCCATTGGCACCTGTGATGATGATGACCTCTTCTCGCATGGTTCCTCCAGAATTGATTTCGGGTTGTCAACCTTACAGCGCCTCACCCTTGTCGGGCCTGGCGAAGCAATAGTGTAACGTGTTATAGCGCGATTTGTATTTCAGCACATCTGCTCTGACCTGTTCTTCGGGTTCCCGATCGATGAGAACGCGGCGAAACAGCACCGCAATGTTCTCCATTGCTTCTTCCTTCATGCCCCACCGGGTCACCTCGTGTACAGCCAGGCGCAGTCCGCTCGGGTTGCGCAGATCCTTAAGCGAATCCCACGGCAGCAAGTTCATATTACAGATGATGTGTGCAGCTTCCAGAGCAGCCGCAGTATCCTTTCCGCCGCCCATGTCTCTCACGTCCAGAGCAAGCATATGTCCGGCTGAGTACCCGCGCACACGCCCGGCAGGCTTGAGGTCGTTGCGGACGAATACAGACGCAAGCGCCTGCGCGTTGACCGCGCATTGTTCTGCGTACGCCTTGCCCATGGCCAGCATTTCCGCCGCCGCAACCGCCAGCGGCGCCATGCGGTTCGTGTGGAAATTGGCTGTCATTCCCGGAAAGACAGCATGATCCGCCTTCCGTGCAATCTCCTCATCATTCGTAAGCACCACTCCTCCGGGAGGTCCCCCGAAGCTCTTGTAGGTGCTCGCGGTCATGACGTGAGCGCCCTCCTTCAACGGATGCTGCCACTGACCGCCTGCAATCATGCCGGCGACGTGCGCAGCGTCATACATCAGGATGGCTCCCACTTCGTCTGCGAGTTCCCGGATTTCGCGTACCGGATAAGGGAAGAGAATTAAACTCGCGCCGAGAATGATCAACCTCGGCTTGACCTCCCGCACCTGCTTGCGGAGCGAGTCCAGGTCGATCTGCCATCCCTCGGGGTCATAGGGAATGGGATGGATATCCAATCTGCGGTACCCGGCGGCGCCGGCCTTACCGTGACTGATGTGCGCACCTGCCGCTGTCGTCAGGCTGAACACCGAATCACCCGGCTCCGTAAGGCTGTTCAAGACAGCCATATTGGCCATGCTGCCGCTCAGCGCCCGCACTTCCCTGGCAATGTTTAGAAACGGATACCTGGAAACCGAGGCAATAACGTCAAGCCGTCGTATATTACATGTAACATATCAGCACCAACGTTATCTTCATCATCATGCGCCTCTTTGCTCATCGAGGGCTAGTGACAGTTGTCCAGTTTTGAATTGTCGACTGTCCAGACATCAGCGAGCATTCGTACATCTGGTTTTATCCACACAACCGCTGCTTGCGCGCCCCCGGCTTGACTTTTCCGCAAGCGCTCTTTAGAATGAGGGCGTTCAAACTACACAGGCTGGGAAGAGATCCAGCACGTCTGGACACCGAAGGTGCAACCCCGGAGAGAACGTGTGACCTTCCCGGGCGAATCTCTCAGGTTAAAGGACCCAGCCTGGCCGCAACTCTGGAAAGTCGATCGACACCGAAGGGGCAAACCGCTGCAGGGCGGTGAAACTCTCAGGTCAGCGACAGAGGACGCACACCGCCTGTGTATGCGTCCTTTTTTGTTGCACCTATCCAGCACTGTGAAGGAGTAAAGATCATGGATTTCCCGAAGGAACTCAAGTACACCGAAAATGACGAATGGGTTCGAGTCGATGGATCGGTTGGCGTGATTGGCATCAGTGACTACGCCCAGGAACATCTCTCGGACATCGTCTTCGTCGACATCATGGCTGCCGCCGGCGATGAACTCGGCAAAGGTGACACATTTGCATCGGTGGAATCGGTCAAGGCTGCTGCCGATGTCTACATGCCCATTGGCGGCACCGTCAACGAGGTCAACGAAGCCCTCCTCGACGAACCGGAGAAGGTCAACGCGAGCCCGTACGACGAGGCATGGCTCATCAAGATTGACATCGCCGACGCCTCCGAACTCGACGCGCTCATGGACGCAGATGCCTACAAAGCATTCTGCGAGGATCGAGACTAAGCATGACCTACATCCCCCATACCGAAAAGGAACGCCAGGAAATGCTGGCGGCCATCGGCCTGGAGGGAATCGAAGACTTGTATCAAGCCATCCCAGAGGAAGTGCGCTTTCCAGAGCTCGATCTCCCGGAACCACTTACGGAGATGGAAATCCTGGATGAGTTGGTGGCCCTCTCGGAGGCTAATCTCGACACCCGACATTTCACCTGCTTCCTGGGTGCGGGAGCGTACAATCACTTCGTCCCTGCCGTGGTCGACCACATTCTCCGGCGGAGCGAGTTCTATACGGCGTATACGCCGTACCAGCCGGAAGTCTCCCAGGGGACACTGCAAACCATCTTTGAATTCCAGAGTCTGATCTGCCAACTTACAGGCATGGATGTATCCAATGCCTCCCATTATGACGGCGCGACGGCGCTTGCTGAAGCCGTCATCCTCGCGTTGAATCATCACCGGCGCAAACGAGAAAAAGTGCTCCTTTCCGCCGGCATCCACCCACAGTACCGCGAGGTGGTGCGAACCTACATGCGGGGCATGGGGCTCACCATCACTGGAGACGAATCCCTCGAAACCGGGATTGACGACCTCGCCAGCATGATCGACGAAGAGACAACGCTCGTCGCCGTGCAATACCCGGATTTCCTGGGCCGCATCGATGATCTCCACGCACTTGGCAAGGCCGCCAGCGAGGCAGGCGCGCTCTTCTGCGTGGTCACCAACCCGCATGCGCTGGGCATGCTCACGCCGCCATCAGCCTTTGGCGCCGACATCGTCGTGGGCGAAGGCCAGCCGCTTGGCATCCCCATCTCCTATGGCGGACCCTATCTCGGCATCTTCACCACCCGCCAGAAACACGTCCGGAAAATGGCAGGACGGCTGGTGGGAGAAACGAAGGATACACGAGGACAAACGGGGTATGTACTGACCCTCACCCCCCGGGAGCAGCATATCCGCCGCGAACGTGCAAGCTCGAACATCTGCACCAACCAGGGTCTGATGGTTCTCGCATCTACGGTCTACATGGCTGCGATGGGCAAGCAGGGGCTGAAGAAGGTTGCCGAGTTGAGCTATCACAAGGCACACTATGCCGCCCGACGGATTGATGCGCTGGAAGGGTACTCCCTCTGGAATACCGGTCCTTTCTTCCACGAATTTGTGGTGCGCTGTCCGCGCCCTGTGGAAGAAATCAACGAACTCCTGCTCGATTTCGCTGTCATTGGCGGCTATGACCTCGGTCAGGAATTCGACGAACTTAAGGACCACATGCTCCTTGCCGTTACGGAAACGGTGAGCAAAGCGGAAATCGACCATCTTGTAGATGCTCTGGAGGAGGTGGCCAATGCCTGAGCCATTGATCTATGACCTCTCCTCCCCCGGTCGCATCGGCGTGCGGCTGCCCGATCTCGACGTTCCGGAAGCCCCGCTGCCCGAAGGGCTCGTGCGGGACATGCTTCCCCTGCCGGAACTCTCCGAAATCGATGTGATGCGTCACTTCGTCCGTCTCTCTCAACTGAACTACGGCATTGACATCGGTTTCTATCCGCTGGGTTCCTGCACCATGAAATACAATCCCAAGATCAACGAAGATGCAGCCAGGCTGACCGGCTTCGCGTTTTCCCATCCGTATCAGGATCCTGAGGCGGCACAGGGAAACCTGGCATTGATGTATGCCCTGCAACGCTGGCTGGCTGCCATCGGCGGTTTTTCCTCCACCACGCTTCAACCATCGGCGGGAGCGCAAGGCGAGTTCACCGGCATCCTCATCATCCGTGCATACCATGACGACCGGGGTGACACCAAACGCAATAAAATCCTCATCCCCGATTCGGCTCACGGCACCAACCCCGCGACCACCGCCATGAGCGGGATGGACGTTATCGAAATATCGTCTGACGAGCGCGGCAATGTAAACATCGATGAACTCAAAGCTGTCTGTGACGACACCGTCGCCGGCTTGATGCTCACCAATCCCAACACGCTGGGCCTCTTCGATGAAAACGTCCAGGAAATCTGCGATCTTGTGCATGGATGCGGTGGGCTGGTCTATGGAGACGGGGCGAACATGAACGCCATGCTCGGCATCGTACGACCCGGCGATCTGGGCATCGATGTCATGCATTACAACCTGCACAAAACCTTTTCCACCCCGCACGGCGGAGGTGGTCCCGGTTCCGGCCCTGTCAGCGTGATCGAAAAGCTCGCTCCCTTCCTCCCGGGCCCGGTTGTGGACATCGTCGAGGAAGCAACGGACGAATTGCCGCCCCTGTATGGCCTGGTGTTCCCGGATAAGAGCATCGGCCGCGTCAAATCCTTTCACGGCCAGTTCGGCGTGCTCGTGCGAGCCTACACCTACATCCGCATGCTTGGCAGTGAAGGCTTACGCGCCGTGGCGGATCACGCCGTGCTGAATGCCAACTACATCCGGGTGAATGTCGAGGATGCGTATCCCATCCCCTTCAACCGCATCTGCATGCATGAGTTCGTCGCAGAAGGACACTGGTCTGATGCGCCGGACATCCACGCGCTGGATATCGCCAAGCGGCTGATGGACTACGGTTTCCATCCACCAACCAACTACTTCCCTCTCATCGTGCCCGAAGCATTGATGATTGAACCGACGGAAACTGAATCGAAGCAGTCGTTGGATACCTTCATCGCTGCCATGCAGCAAATTGCTGTCGAAGCGCGCGAGCAGCCCGAGGTTCTCAAGACCGCCCCTCATAAAACCCCTTACGGGCGGCTGGATGAAGTGCAGGCAGCAAGGGAACTCATCCTCTGCTGCCGGCCTGATTGGCTTGACGAAGGCTAGACAACAAGCGTACAATCATCACAAGCGGCGGCCCGTAGAAGGCCGCCGCTTTTATACGTAAAGGAAGAGGCGCCGTAGTTAACGGCGCCGTCCCCCTGAAAAGGTATGAGTGCCCCAGCTCCCCTGCAAACCGAGGCCTGGAGGGCAAAATACAGATATGATGATCAATTGTATCGTTACAATCTCAACAAGTTCTAAACGGATTACAATAAAGATGCTTCAGTGAGGTCTGCACAAGTTGATAAATGGTGTAGAATCCCATCCCCCGGAGGTGTGCATGACCAACAAGACGACAACGGTCCACGAAGCGGAAGCCAGGCCAACTATCCAGATTTTCCTGCCAGACGGACGTGTACTGGAAGGGCCGCGCAACTCGCAGCTTTCGTTTTTGTTGGAGGGGGAAAGTGACCAGCCCGCCCCGATCGTGGGCGGCATCGTCAATGGCCAGCTCAGGGAACTGATGTTCCCCATTTGCATGGATGCACATGTGCGTCCTGTTCGCATGGATGAAGCGGACGGAATGCGGATCTACCGCCGCTCCCTCACCTTTCTCCTTGCTGCTGCATTCGAATCGCTTTTCCCGAAGGTCACCCTCACCGTCGACCATTCCGTATCATCGGGCGGCTACTATTGTGAAGTTCACGGACGTGATCCGCTATCAGAGGCTGAACTTTTCCAGTTGACAGATGCCATGCGCGTCCTCGTCGAGAAGGACCTCCCCTTCGCCAAGGCCCAGATGCCGGTCCAGGAGGCCATCCGCTACTTCCAGGATAAAGGCTACGTTGATAAAGCCATCCTGCTGACCCATCGAAAAAAACCCACACTGGTCATGTACCAACTGGAAGACTACCGTGATTATCACCACGGATACATGGTGCCCTCCACGGGCTACCTGCGATGGTTTGCTCTTTCTTCTGCCAACAGCGGCTTCACCCTGCAATTTCCACGCAGGCACCGGCCGACAGAAATTCTCGATCCGCCACAGTATCCCAAACTCTTGAACACCTTCCGCCAATATGGACACTGGCTTTCCACGCTTGGTGTGCAGGACATCGGTGCCCTGAATGAGGCGATCGAAAACGGCCGCGACAGAGAGCTCATCCTGGTGTCCGAAGCGCTGCACGAAGCCAGGATTAGCGAGATCGCGGGCGACATTGCCGAGCGAAAAGAATCAGTGGGTGTGGTTCTCATCGCCGGGCCCTCCTCATCCGGAAAAACCACCTTCTCCAAGCGCCTCTCCATTCAACTTCTCACCCATGGCCTCTCCCCCTTTCCGCTCCCGATGGACAATTTCTTTGTCGATCGAATGAAGACCCCCCGCGACGAACACGGTGAGTTCGACTATGAATCGCTGCATGCGCTTGACCTCGACCGTCTGAATCACGATTTGCACAGCTTGATGACCGGTGAAGAAGTCCACCTGCCGCATTACAACTTCCAGACCGGATTACAGGAGCCCGGGCGGACGGTGCAACTGGGCACCGACCAGATCATCATTCTGGAGGGCATTCACGGCTTGAACCCGGAGCTGCTTGCAGGGTTCGATCCGGAACGGACGTTCCGCGTGTATGTTTCCGCCCTTACCCAGCTCAATCTGGACCGACTCAACCGCGTGTCGACAACCGACACCCGCCTGCTGCGGCGAATCGTGCGAGATGCTCGCTACAGAGGTTACTCTGCGCGCGACACCATCAACCGCTGGGAATCCGTCCGCCGGGGAGAAAAGCGATACATCTTTCCATATCAGGAGAACGCGAACATCATGTTCAACTCGGCGCTGGTATACGAAGGCGCCGCGCTGGCATCGCTCGCCGAGCCCCTTATCAGACAGGTTCCGTTCGGCACCCCGGAACATGTGGAAGCCAAGCGGCTGCTTGCCTTCCTTGAGTGGTTCGTTCCCATTGATCAGAAATTCGTACCCGAGAATTCTATCCTGCGCGAATTTATCGGCGGATCAAACCTGCGCGCCTTCGAACCCTGGCATCCCACCAGGCTGCCGAAGAAGAATGCTCCCGGAGCGCAGGGGGACGACGCGTAAGGCGACGAGTTGTGCTTCATCGCCTTACAGGACCTGTGGTAGAGTCGAGTGTGGTGAGAAAACGATCCGATGTTTAACTCATTCGGCACCATCCCAAGAGATAGGGGATCATGACGTCTCTGGTGGGTAAGAAAATCCATCATTACATGCTGATCCGGCCCATCGGCCACGGTGGGGTTGCTTCGGTATACCTTGCTCATGACATGAAAAACGACCGGCATGTCGCCTTGAAAATCCTGTCTCCCGCTGCGATGGATGAACGAGTGCGTGTTCGTTTCCAGCGGGAAGCCAAACTCCTGTTTGATCTCAATCATCCCAACATCGTGCAAGTGCTCGACTACGGACTGTTCGATCAAATCCCCTTCCTTGTCCTTCCTTACTTTGACCATGGCACCTTGAAAGACCGTCTCGAGAAAGGCCCTCTCTCTCTGAAGGAAGGCGCCCGCATCATCGGCCAGCTTGCCAGCGCACTCCAGTACGCCCATGACGAGGGCATCATCCATCGCGACGTCAAACCCTCCAACGTCCTCTTTGATAAGGACGGCAACGCTATGCTCGCTGATTTTGGCTTTGCCCACCTCATCAGCGGATCGGTGAGCCTGACGGGCTCCGCGCTGGTCGGCACGCCATCCTACATGTCTCCCGAGCAAATTCAGGGAGCGACGTTATCCCCCCAGGTAGACCAGTACGCATTGGGTGTCATCCTGTATGAAATTTCGACGGGCTCGCTCCCGTTTGAAGCCGAGACGCCGGTCGCCGTCGCCGTGAAACACGCCACAGACCCCCTGCCGCGCCCATCGATTGTGAACCCGAACCTCCCGGCTCCGGTGGAACGCGTCATCATCAAATCGCTCGCCAAGGACCCGGTCAACCGGTTCAACAGCATCCAGGAGATGAATGATGCCTTCCAGAATGCCCTGCTGGCGTCGATCGATGCCTCAACAGGCAAGATCAAGGCTGAAGCCCTGATCCGCGATCCCATCACGATTGAAGAACCCAGGCCACAGTTGCCCACCGAACAATTCGCACGCGAACGGGAACGCAAACGACGTTACCTGCTGCTGGGAGGCTTGCTCATCATCCTCCTTGCCTGCCCCTTATCGGTCTGGGCCAGTGTGAACCTGTTCCCTCAATGGTTCGGGCGGGAGCAGGTCGCATACGCCGATGCGACTCTCATCTATCAAGCCGTTCTCCAGACAGCCAACGCACAGTCGAATGACGACCTGTATTCACCGGACCAGATTAACACCGCTGTGGCGCTCACGATGCAGGCGGTTGCACAAAACGGCGAATCAACCAATTCCCCGGCGGATACGCCGCCCACTGGCGGGACGCCTGCAACCGATGCCACCATGCTTGCCGGATCCGGCACCACCGTCGCCCCGCCAGCAAACAGCAACACGCCGTCACCCACAACAGGATCATCCGGCCCCGGTTCCACCTCGACCCCCACCAACCCGGCAACCGCGACCAGCCCACCTGCTGCCAGCCCGACCGTCACGCACACACCCAGCCCGACGCCAACGTTCACGCTTACAGCGACAGCGACCCAGCTGCCAACCCAGACCCCGGTTCCGGTCGACCCTTGCACGCTGATCAGCATCGGCGGGTTCTACATCAGCAACAAGGATGTGCACTGGGTTGTCTACAACAACAATCCTGGCCCAGTGGTTGCAACCGGCGCGAACATCTCCTGGCCGGCGGGGAACGACTCGCTCAGGCGAGTAAAAGTCGGGGGTGCCGAGGTCTGGAACGGCATCGATACCGAATCGCCGTCTTCCGTCAGCCTGGGGAGCACCTCGATCTCCTCTTCGGCTGAACTAGAATTTCACTTCCAGGCGGCTGCTGAAAGCGGCGGGTACAGCCTGTCGGTCTCCTTCAGCAACGGCTGCAATATTTCCCCCTGATGCCGGGGGAGGTGCCCTGCAATCCCCGGCCCAATCCGATCCCTTGACCCACAGATGAACAGCAGAAATCTCTTTACGGCGGCGAAAGCCGCATCCACTCCGCAGACGGGGAATCCCCCCTTCAGTCCCCTTTTCCATGGCATGTCAAACGTGGTAGGCTTGGATCGAATTCCTTGATTCAGTGGAGAGTCCGTCATGGCGAACCTCGTCGGGAAAACCCTTGACCATTACAACCTCCTCCAGCAGGTGGGGAAGGGCGGCATGGCCACGGTATATCTCGCGAAGGATACCCGCAATAGCCGCGAGGTAGCGCTGAAGGTTCTCTCCCCCAGCATCAGTGAAGAGAAACGGTTTGTGCGTCGTTTCCGACGGGAAGCGGGCCTGGTCGTCCGCCTCAAGCATCCTCACATCGTGCCCGTGCTTGATTACGGAGAGACAGACGGCGTTGTCTACCTGGTGATGCCCTACGTAAAAGGGCGCACGCTGGCCGATGTCATCCGTCGCGGCGGCCTCTCCCCCGAACACATCCTGCAATGGACCGACCAGGTCGCCGGCGCCCTGGATTACGCCCATCGCCAGGGGATCATCCACCGCGACATTAAACCCTCCAATGTTCTCATCAGTGATTCCGGGCAGGCCATGCTCATGGATTTTGGTCTGGCCAAACTTGCCGACCGCAGCAGCACTCTGACAGGCTCCATGCTGATGGGGACGCCCGCCTACATCTCCCCCGAGCAGGGGCGCGGTCAGGAGCTGGATCAGCGCTCCGACCAGTACGCGTTTGGAATCATGCTGTTTCAGATCCTCACGGGACAACTTCCCTTTGAGAGTGACAACCCGATGGCGACGGTGCTCCGGCATCTCCAGGAACCTGTCCCATCGCTGCGGGCGATTAACCCGCGTGTTCCGCAAACAGTGGAAAACATCGTGCGGAAAAGCCTTTCGAAACAACCCGACAACCGTTTTTCCTCCGTCTCGGAGCTGAATTCATTGTTTCAGGCCGCCATGCGCGGCAAATCCATCCCCGAGATCGACCTCCCAACCGAGATGCTCGAGCAAGGTCCAGTGGAACCAGCCGAACCTGCACCCATAGCGCGCAGCACCCGCCCACGCTGGCTCATTCCTGCCGTGCTTGGAAGCCTGCTTGTCATTGCAATCATCGTCATCACGACCATGCTCGGCGGAGGGGAGCCCGAACCACAGCTACCCACGATGACATCTGAAACCATCATCGAACCTGCTGAAGGGATTATCCTGCCCAGCCCCACACCCCAGCCGACGTCTGCCCCCCCTGTGACATCCGCTGACTGCCCCGGGGTGAGCCTGCTCTGGCTTCCACCTCAGGGCAACCAGGCAGTATGGCTGCTCGACAACCTTACTGCTGATACGCTTGTCCTCCAGGACCTCTCCGGCCTGCAATGGCCGACCGCGAACGGCGATCTCCAGGCCATCTATCTCGGCGATGAGGTCGTCTGGAACCCGGACGGGGAAGGTGGAGGATCCTGGCTGGATGACGCCCGCCGCACCATCGCCCCGCAAACCTCACTCCAATTGCGGCTCGAGTTCACCTGGGAAGCCGGACCCGGCGGATACGCCTTTGACCTGCTCTTTGATTCCGGCTGCCAGCTTTCTGGCGCGTGGTAATCGGCAGGGTTCACCATCCTCTCCCCGGCCCATCCCTGCTGTCCGCCCGGACACCTGGGTGTATAATCACCGCCACCACCCCCAACATGTTCACGAGGAGTGTCTCATGAGTGACCCACGCGTTAAGAATCTCGCCCGCATCATGGTTGAGTATTCCAGCAAAGTGAAGGAGAAGGAGTACGTTGCCATCTCCAGCCAACCAGCCGGTTTTCCACTGGTCCGGGAACTCTACCGCGCCGTCCTTAAAGCCGGCGCGTATCCCTATTTCCAATTGGGCGCCTTGCGCTCCCGGGTCGAACTGGAGGGGCTCGACTACCTCCTCCTGACCGAAGGAAACGATGATCAACTCCAACACGTCAATCGTTTCGACAAAATCATTCGCAGTGAATTTGACGTGATGTTCGTCGTGTACAGCCAGACGAATACGCGCGGCCTTTCCAATGTCGATCCCGCCCGGCAGAGCATGCGCGCCAAAGCCTACTCCGACCTGACACGGACCTATCTGGAACGCAGTTCGACAGGCGATCTGCGCTGGACGTTGACGATGTTCCCGACAGAAGCATACGCACAGGATGCGGAGATGAGTCTTCAAGAGTTCGAGGATTATGTCTACTCGACAACCTTCGCCGACAGCGAGGATCCCATCGGCGCCTGGCAGAAAATTCACGATGATCAACAAAAGCCGATTGACTGGCTCGATGGGAAGAAAAACGTTGTGGTTAAGGGACCTAACGCCGAACTCACACTATCCATTGAAGGGCGAAAGTTCATCAATTCCGATGGTTCCCACAACATGCCAAGCGGCGAAATCTTCACCGGGCCGGTCGAGAATTCCGTAAATGGCTGGGTGAAGTTCACCTACCCTGCTGTCTATGCCGGCCGCGAGGTGGATGGCGTCGAACTGGTCTTCGAAGAAGGCCGTGTCGTGAAGGCAACCGCCACCAAGAACGAGGATTTCCTCCTGAGCATGCTGAACACGGACGACGGCTCCCGCTACCTTGGTGAATTTGCCATCGGCACCAACAAGCGCATCAATCGCTTCATCAAGAACATCCTCTTCGATGAAAAAATCGGCGGCACGATTCACATGGCCGTCGGCGCCGGCTATCCGGAAACCGGATCGGTCAACCGCAGCGCCATCCACTGGGACCTGATCTGCGACATGCGCGACGGCGGGCAGATCACCGTTGATGATGAACTGCTCTACGATTCGGGCGAGTTCAAGATTTAGATTGCCGACACAGCAACGCGGCGGATCGGGAAACGCCAGCACCATTGAACGAATCTGCCGCTTGATCAGTAGATTGTTCGGTACCCATACTGAATCCGGAGGGATCCATGGCTGACTCACGTATTGCGAATCTGGCGAAAATCCTTGTTCACTACTCCACCAAAATCGAACCCGGCGATCAAGTTGCCGTCACCGGACATGCGATCGCAGAACCGCTGCTGCTGGAAATCTACCGCGAAATCCTGAGAGCCGGGGGACATCCCAACATGCTCACCCGAATGTCGGGGACAGACTACATCTTCTACTCTGAAGCCAACGAAGAGCAGCTCAAATACGTCTCTCCCATGCAGAAGATGGCCATCGAAGAGTTCGACGCGCTCATTCAGCTCTACAGCGGGACCAACACCAAATCCCTTACCAATGTCGACCCTGTGAAGCAGCAAATCTCCGCGCAAGCACAGGGGGAGCTCTTCCAGAAGTACATGGAGCGCACGGCTTCCGGCGAGCTCGACTGGGTAATAGCCATGTACCCAACCCCGGCGTATGCGCAGGATGCGGAGATGAGCCTGCAAGAATTGGAAGACTACGTCTATTCCACAACCTATGCCGACACGGATGACCCTGTAGCCCGCTGGAACGAGATCCATGATGAACAGCAGCGCCTGGTCGACTGGCTTGAGGGCAAGAAGCAGGTTGTCGTAAAAGGACCGAGTGTCGATCTAGCCCTCTCCATCGAGGGCCGGCCATTCATTAATTCGGACGGACGCAACAACATGCCCAGTGGCGAAATCTTCACAAGTCCGGTGGAAAACTCCATCAACGGCTGGATCAAGTTCACCTACCCGGCCATCCTGCGCGGCCGGGAAGTGTCGGGAATTGAGATCCATCTCAAGGATGGGCGTGTTGAGAAAGCGACGGCTGCGAAGAATGAAGACTTCCTGATTGCCATGCTTGACACCGATGAAGGCGCGCGCGGTGTCGGCGAATTTGCCATCGGCACCAACAAACGAATCAACCGCTTCATCAAGAACATCCTCTTCGATGAGAAAATCGGAGGCACGATCCATATGGCATTCGGGGCTGGTTTCCCGGAATGCAACAGCAAGAACGTCAGCGCCATCCACTGGGATATGATCTGCGAAATGCGCGATGGCGGGAAGATTTTTGTAGACGATGAACTCTTCTACGACTCTGGCGAGTTTGTCGTCGATCGATAAAACCTGAAAGCGAGACAACCATGACAGACACACGCATTCAACATCTTGCGCGTACCTTGGTCAACTATTCCATACGCGTCCGGAAGAATGACAGGATTGCCATCATGGGCTCTGTGGATGCCGAACCTCTCATCCGGGAGGTGGGGCGCGAAATCTTACGGGCCGGTGGACATCCCATGCCGGTCGTGCAGCTTTCGGACTGGAATTACCTTTTCATGAGTGAAGCCAACGAAGAACAGTTGTCGTTTGTAAACCCGTTCTTCAAGATGGTTAACGAGGAGTTCGAAGGCCTCATCATGATCCGCAGCGATCTCAACACGCGCGAGATGACCAACATCGACCCCAAACGGCATGGTATCCAGGCCAAAGCCTTCGCTCCAATCATGGAAACCTACATGAAGCGTAGTGCATCGGGCGATTTCCGCTGGGTGATCACCGCTTTTCCCACGCACGCGTTGGCCCAGGATGCCCATATGTCACTGGAGGAATTTGAGGACTTCGTCTACAAGGCGACCTTTGCAGACACCGACGACGCGGTTGCTGCCTGGCGGAAAATCCACGACGAACAGCAAGTTCTGGTTGACTGGCTTGCCGGGAAAAAAGAAATCCACGCTATCGGTCCCAATGTTGACCTGAAAGTCTCCGTTGAGGGACGGCGCTTTAAGAACTCCGACGGCGATCGCAACATGCCCAGCGGCGAGATCTTCACCAGCCCCATCGAGGATTCCGCCGAAGGCTGGTACTGGGGCTCCTATCCCGCCATCCACAGGGGTCAGGAAGTCCTTGGCGTCAAACTCACCTTCAAAGCAGGGAAAGTTGTAGAAGCAAAGGCAGAACGAAACGAAGTCTACCTCAAGGAAATGATCGGGCTGGACGAAGGTTCCTGCCGGCTTGGTGAATTTGCAATTGGAACGAATACGGGGATCGCCACCTTCTCTCGGAACATTCTCTTCGATGAGAAGATGGGCGGCACCATGCACATCGCGCTTGGATCCGGCTTTCCTGAACTGGGCGGCACAAACAAGAGTGGCGTGCACTGGGATATCATCACCGACATGCGCGAAGGCGGTCAAATCTACGTCGACGGCGACCTGTTCTACGATTCAGGCACGTTCAAGATATAGCGCACAACTCCCCACACCGAAGGCCGGAGCAAAAAGCTCCGGCCTTTTTTTATGACAGCATGATGATGAAAGATCACGAAACTGCCGCGCACAGGAGTATAATGGCCACATCAATCGAAGCGAGCACCCTTAAATTCACATAGATGGTGGCGGCACCGGCGCCCTCGGCAAGTTTGTCAGCCTGGGCGGTTTTGTTTTACCCGAGATTACGTACGCGCCATCAGGAGACGGCATGCAGGAATCAACAAACAGCACATTCAGAACACGGCAGGAACTATGGGATCGCCTTCGTTACAGGCTTACCCACTTGCCCGAGGTCATCAGCCACCTTGGCCCCGCATTTCTGGTAGGCCTGGGCGGCGGTATCGGCGCAATCATCTTTCGCTCCTTGATTGATGCCGTCACCCATTTCTCGTTCACCTGGCTCCCGGACGTGACGCGGAACTGGGGAGCAGCCTACCTCATCATCGCCCCTGCTGTTGGAGGTTTACTCGTCGGTCTTCTGATTACCTTCTTCGCACCGGAGGCGAAGGGGCATGGCGTTCCGGAGGTGATGGAAGCCGTTGCGCTGCACGGCGGCGCCATCCGTCCGATTGTCGTCCTCATCAAATCACTGGCATCTTCTTTGAGCATCGGCAGCGGCGGCTCCGTCGGCAGGGAAGGACCGATTGTGCAAATCGGTGCTGCCCTGGGTTCAACCATCGGTCAAAAACTGCATTTCTCTGAAGAGCGAATCCGCAATCTTGTGGGCTGCGGCGCTGCGGCTGGAATTGCTGCGACGTTCAATGCCCCCATCGCGGGATTTATCTTCGCCATGGAAGTCATTCTGGGCGATTTCGGCGTACAGAACTTCAGCAGCGTAGCCATCGCATCCGTCACATCCGCAGTCATCGGGCGCATCGCCTTCGGGGACGTGCCCGCCTTCGGCGTTCCGGAATACGCCCTCCAGACGCTGTGGGAATACCCGCTCTACATCGTTCTGGGCATCGCCGCCGCCGTGATCGGCGTGGCGTATGTACGCAGTGTATATGCAGCCGAAGACCTCTTCGACAACATTAAATCCATCCCGGCCTACATCAAACCCGCCATCGGCGGCGTTCTGCTCGGCCTGCTGGCGCTGCTCTATCTCAACCTCTTCCCGCTTGAGGGGACGACAGTCCCTCATATTTACGGCGTCGGCTATGAGACGATCGAGCAGGCGCTGCTCGGGAAGGTCACCATCGGTGCCGCACTAGCCTTCATGCTCCTCAAGATTCTCAGCACCGGCCTGACGATTGGCTCCGGCGGTTCGGGCGGTATCTTCGCGCCCTCCCTCTTCATCGGCGCGACACTTGGCGCCGCAACCGGTGCAGGTCTTCACCTGCTCTTTCCAGGCGCACTGGGACCCGTTGGCGCCTATGCGCTAGTGGGGATGGGTGCTGTCTTTGCCGCTGCAGCACACGCTCCAATTACCGCTGTCCTCATTCTCTTCGAGCTTACTGACGACTATCGCATCATCCTCCCCCTGCTGCTCGCAGCCGGCATCGCCAGCGTACTCTCCCATCAGTGGATGAAGGGTGAATCCATCTATACCCTTAAACTCAGCCGACGCGGAGTGCGATTGCAGTTCGGGCGAGACACTGACCTGATGGAGACCATCCAGGTCAGGCATGTCATTAACTCCCAGCCCGTCACCGTCAACCACGCGTTTAAAGCCAAGGGCCTTGCCGAGTTATTCCTGCAAACCAACCGACACGCCTTTCCCATTCTGGACGAGGCGCGGCAAATGTGCGGCATGGTCTCCCTTTCCGACCTGCGCCGGGTGAAGGATCAGGAGAATCTATCAGATCTCACCGTCCTTGATATCGGCACCGCGTCACCGATCGTCGCTCACCTTGACGACAGGATGCGTACGGTTCTGCGCAAGATGGCATCACGCGACCTTTCGTGTCTGCCCGTCGTCGACTCAGGCAACCCGAGGGAGCTGCTGGGCACGGTGGACCGCTCGGACATCATTACAGCCTATGAGAAAGGTCTCGTTGAGCGGAAAATAACCGGCTCCCGGATGGTATCCCCGCCGCCCGGCACAGAACTACTGCGCTTCACCCTCACACCGTCCGCGGCTGTCAGCGGCCAGACGCTGGCTGAAATTCCCTTCCATCATGACTGCACCGTCATCAGCATCCAGCGGAAAGGTGCCACCGTGATCCCGCACGGCGATACCCATCTCCTCCCTAGTGATGAAGTCATCATGCTGTGCGGCACGGATCAGGCGGACGACCTGAAGGACATCATGGGGATTGCACCGGATCAGGAGGATTAACAACAAACGACGGCCGAAGCAGACCGCCGTCAGGAGCCGGGTAGAAGCTTACAGGATGTCCCTGCCAGGAGGGAGAAAGGGATTGCTGCTCCTTTCGTGACCAACAGAAGTCGCTTCGCCATGACCCGGAAAGAGCCGGTACGAATCCGGCAGGGTCAATACCTGCTCACGGATGCTCCGGACGAGTGAAGCCCAGCTTCCGCCAGGCAAATCGGTACGCCCCACACCTTCCTGGAAAATTAAATCTCCGCAGAACACGGCCTGAAGCTCATCCGAGATAAAAATGACGTGTCCTTGCGAATGACCTGGGGTATGCCGGACCTCGAAGACGTTGGGCCCGATGGAAAGTGCTTCGCCATGTTTGAGCAGCTTTGTGGGTTGATGAACGAGCCTGTACCCCTGGATCCCCCACCGGTCTGCACCGCCCCGTTCCTCCCACAACGGCAAATCTGCTTCATGCACCAGAATGTCAAGCGAACCCCCGCATGCATCCTGCAGGTCACTGACCGCACCAATGTGGTCGAAGTGAGCATGTGTGACCCAGATGGCGCTCAGCGTGCAATCCATCGCCTTGACTTCTGCCAGAATGTCTTCTGCCCCGGAAGCCGGGTCGATGACAACAGCGACACCCTCTTCCCGGTCACAAAGCAGATAGGTATTCGTTTGTAACGGCCCGAGCACCAGTGTCATGATATGCAGGTTTGATCCCATCATGTGACGAGTATAACGGGGAGTCAGGCAAAATCAAACTATTATCCTCTGACGCCTGATGCTAGACTAACGTCATCATTTCCAGGAGGTGACCATGCCCTATTCCCCCGAACCTTTCCGGATAAAAGCGATCGAGCCCATCAGGCAAATTCCACGCGAAGCCCGACAGACGGCAATGGAGGATGCGCATTTCAATGTGTTTGGACTGCGAGCCGAAGATGTGTATATCGATCTGCTGACAGATTCCGGCACGGGTGCCATGAGCGATGCACAGTGGGCAGCCATGATGCAGGGCGATGAATCCTACGCTGGTGCGCGCTCCTTTTTTGAACTCAAAGAGGTCATGGAGGACATTTTCGGCTTTCCGTATTTCGTCCCCGCCCACCAGGGACGCGCGGCTGAAAACATCCTTGCAGCACTGATGGTCGACCCGGGGGATTGTGTTCCATCCAACACCCATTTTGACACCACGGAGGGTAATATCCTCGCGCGCGGTGGACGCCCGCTGAACTTCGCCATCCCGGAAGCAGCCGATCCTTCCGCCCGGCACCCGTTCAAGGGGAATATGGATCTTGAACGGCTGGAAGCATTCCTTCAGGAAAATGGAACGGACAATGTTCCTCTGGGGATGTCCACCATCACCAATAACACTGTCGGCGGACAACCTGTCTCGCTGGAGAACCTCCGCGCCACGGCTGACATCTTCCGCCGTTACGAGATCCCGTTCTTCATCGATGCCTGCCGCTACGCCGAAAACATCCACTTCATCCAGCAGCGGGAGCCAGGGCAAGGCAATCGTTCCACGCTTGACATCGCCCACGATATTTTCGCCCTTGCAGACGGTGCGACGATGAGCGGGAAGAAAGACGCTCTGGTCAACATCGGCGGCTTCCTCGCAATGAACGATGAGGGCCTGTATCAACGGGCGTGCAGCGAATTGATCCTCCGGGAAGGGTTCCCAACCTACGGCGGTCTTGCGGGGCGCGACCTGGCCGCCATGGCTGTCGGCTTGCGCGAGGCACTCGATGAGCAGTACCTTGCCTATCGCGTGGGCCAGGTCGCTTACCTTGCAGAAGGGTTGCTGGAGGCTGGCATCCCCATCGTGGAACCTCCCGGCGGTCATGCCGTGTATATCGACGCGGGCAGATTGCTTGCGCACATTCCGCGTGATCATTTCCCGGGTCAGGCGCTGGCCATTGCCCTCTATCTTGAGGGCGGGATTCGCGGCGTGGAACTGGGGTCTGTCGCTTTTGCTCATGAAGACCCGGTCACCGGCGAGTCCGTCTACCCGCTCATGGAGCTGGTCCGTCTCGCAATCCCGCGCCGGATGTACACCCAGGCTCACATGGATGTTGTCATCGACACGTGCGCACGCATCATCGAGAAGCGTGCCGACCTTCCCGGCTATCGCTTCACGTACGCCCCGGAACTGCTGCGGCATTTCACCGCCAAATTCGAACCCATCCCATGAGAAAAGGGCGTCCATATGGACGCCCTTTGTTTTCCTCAGACCTGATTGTTACGGCAAGTCGTAGGTCACGATGAGCTGCGGCAGGTCGAAGCGCGCCATGTCGCTTGTGCCATCGTTATCGGTTTCCACTTCATTGAACTGCAGGCGCATCTGGAAGCGCGAGGTGCCGACACGGTTGGCGACAGCGTTCGGGAGGTAGGTCGTTGAGCCACCACTCTCGAGCTGTCCCTCATTGCTCCAGCGGCCGATCGCGGTTGACACGGAACCGTGGACATAGTCGCCGGAACTGAGCGTGCCATACTGCTGCGCATACGCCCGCAGGGCGCCCAGGCTGCCAAACGGATTTCCGAGCGTATCGTAATCGCCAAAATCCACCACGACACTGGTAATGGATGCGCCCAGTGGGATTGAAGACATGTCATAGCTCAGGAAGACCTGCGTCCCTAGATTGGTATTCGTGTCGCCAACATTGCGGATGGAGGAGTAAATACCGCCATTCGATGTGATGGTGCCGCTCTCCGCTTCAATGGCTGTCAGCGTGACGGTGTTAAGGGAGGGGATGATGGGCACGAACGTCACCTGCAGCATCCCGGTCGGAATGAGCAAGATCCCGGGCGTGGGTGTGGGCGCTTCCTCCTGCACGATGATGCGGGTGTAGATGGAGTAGGTGCCGCCCGTTCCGAAGCGGAAGACGACACCGTCGCCGTTGCGCATGTCCCAGAAGCCCTGGTACGTCCCCTCGGCGGATGGAGCGGTCATATCAACGGTGATATCCACACTGCTGCCGGGAGGCACAACACCGGTAAGGGGGATCACAGAAGCCGCGCCCATCGCGTCGCCGCTGCGGAACACCAATGCGTAGGACGATGTCCAGGTGCAGGTTCCGTCGTTGCGGATGCGCCAGGTTTTATCGAAATCTGCGTTGGGCGGCAGGACAGTATCATCAGGGATGGTCACGTCAGCGACATAGACGGCCCGGTCGATGCAGCCTTCAGGGATGGTCTCCGTCGGCGTCGGAGTCTCCGTGGGCGGAAGCGGTTCCGGCGTATCCGTTGCCGGTTGTACTTCATCAGGGTCTTCCGGCTGCGGTTGATCTGGCACCTGATCCGAATCCGGCTGTCCTTCTTGCAGGGCGATTTCCGCCATCACGGTCTGTGCAGCAGATGTCGCAACCTGCTCGGGCGATACGTCCGCGGGGGGTGGGAAATTGCACCCTGCAAGGACGAGAGACAGGAGCAGAATAACGGTCAAACCAGCATTCTTCTTCATAGTACCCTCCAGAAAGGCGTTGCTGAAATCTATGCCTGTAACGTCCACTCTACATGAAATGTGACAAGCTTTCCACTCCCACTCAAGTCCATGAATCAGCAGAAGCCGTTCCGCAACGGCTTCTGCGATCGTCAGACAAGGTACTTTCGTCTGGTCCTATTGCGGGCACTGACAGTACGGCGAGCGTGACAACGACTCGATATACGTTCCACCAGCAGCTTCACATTCCTCAGGGCCGAGATCCTCTGTGCAGAACGGCGGTTCAGGCGTTGGGATCGGTGGTGCGGCAATGACAGGCACCATGCTCGTGTCGCCGGTCACCTCGCCCGATCCGCCCCACACCCAGCAATGTCCCTCCCAGTCTGGATTCTCAATCCACCACCAGGTTTCCTCCTGATTCTTGCCATGGATGGGCGCCGTTTCTCCTTCCAGCAGGTATCCCTCATCCACGTAGATTGGGTCGGGTCCATAGCGGCAGGTTGTGTTCTGGAATGCGGTAATTTCCGGAGGCTGTGGTGTGGTCGTCGGTGTTGGCGTCGGTTCATCCGTCTCCTCAGGGGTTTCCAACGGTTCGAGCACACTCAGATCCAGATCCGGTTCTTCACCGATCTGGAAGTGAAGCCCCCTTGCACTGCGGCAGATGGGATCAAAGGCGCCGCTCTCATCCAGGGTGCCGCCGATCACGAACCAGGTATAACGTGATCCTGGCGATGGGACAAGATCAAAGGCGGAGAACGAAAGGCTTTCCTCTTCCGTAAAACGTGACAGGACGAGCCCGGCCGGACCGTTCAGCTCGACCTCGGTGATCAACCCTTCTGACGGCACATTCTCAGACCACTCCCAGGTGAGGACCGGCAGTTCATAAGTCTCAAACACCGTACCATTTTGAGGGGAAAGGCTTCCCGGAACCAGCAGTTCATTACAGTAGGGTATGCTCTCAGCGGGTTCGGGCTGCTTCTGCGGAAGCTCCAAAATGATGTTCGGAATCAGCGCAGCGACGATCGTGAGGCCGACGCCCGCCGCTGCACCTCCCGCTGCGCCGAGCGCGGCAAAGCGCCCGCCGCCTCGTCGCCCTCCCAGTGCTCCACCGGTTCCCACAAGAACCACCCAGATGCCCAGCAGCCACGGGAAGGGAATGTGCAGGCAGACCCCGACATAGATATTCTCGGAGAACTCGGACGTGTTGCCTTGAGAATCCGTGGCTGTGAGTGTCATCGGGCGGCAGATACCAATCGGCGTGGAGGAAACATTCATCATGAAACTGCCGGCCATATTGGCGATCGCTGAATCGAGGAAGGTCTCACCCTCCCCAAATCCGCTGGGATCGTCATCAGCGAGGAACAGCTCAACCGTACAGCCAATGCAGGTCGTCCCGGTAATGACTGTGCCGTTCACACTCGCCTCGGGATAGTTGAGGAGAGAGTTGGGGCCATCATCGCTGTCTCCGGCATCGTTCGCGGTCACGCCCCATGGGAGCAGATCGATACCAAGCTGAGCATTATCTGCAATGGCGTTCTGTGAAATGGTGTTGCGCTGTGCAAACGTCCCAAAAACACCCTGCAACGCGACGCCCATCCGGTTTCGGTAGATCTGATTGTTGCTGACCCGGTTGTCCTCGCCTTGCGTGCTGATTCGCACGCCATCTGCGTCAAGGTCGGCTATCAGGTTGCCGGCTCCGGGCAAACCGCCGATGATGTTCTCGTCGCCGGTGACAATGACCCCATCGTGACCGCCGACCGGTGTTGTGCCATCCGCTCCGGGGCCGATGTAGTTGTTGAGCACATGATTAAGCATGCCCGATTGTGCGATGAAGATGCCGATGTAGTTGCCGGAAATCACATTGGAGCTCCCGGCCGGTGCGTTTCCAATGACATTGTTCCCACCGGAAATACTCATGCCGATGTAATTCTCAAGCTTTCCAAGCCCGGTCGCATCGACGCCAATCCAGTTTCCGAACACCATATTGTTGACGCCGCCGATGCTGATTCCCGTGATGTTTCCTGAGATAAGGTTGCCTTCACCAGGGGCTGATCCCCCGATCAGGTTCCCATTTCCATTGACATCAATTCCGTGATTGTTATAGACATCCCCCATACCGGTGATGTCGGTGCCGATGTAATTGCCCTGGACAAAACTATCCGATGTGTTGATTTCGATTCCGAGGGTATTCCCGGAAATGATGTTGCGTTCCTCGGGCAGCGCACCCCCCACATAGCCTCGCGAGGGTATATCAAGTCGCACACCAATCTCGTTCATGTAACCGCTGCTACTACCGGTGCCGTACGGATTGGTGCCGATGAGATTGCCTTCCACATGCATCGTTCCATTGACAACACGCACCCCGGTGTGGTTCCCGGAAAGCAGATTCCCGCGCACGGTGTTGTCACCCAGCCACTGCAGCACACCGGCCTTGTTGCTGCGCGGCGTGCCATCCGGCATCACACCGATGTAGTTATCCTCAATCAGCCCGCCCTCACCGTTGGCGATGAGGATGGCTGCTGCGGGCGTGCTGAATGCAGTGTCGAAGGCCACCAGGCTTAAGCCCCGCACGGTGACATTGTCCGCATCAATGAACAGACCGACATGTGTGCTCGTGCAAATGGAAAACGGATCGTGTGGATCGCTGCGGGTGAAACGCGGTTCGAGCACCACAACTGGCACACCGGCGTAATCCGGCTCCGATGTCCCGTCAATCACCAATCCCGGCGCCTCAATGGGCGGCATGGGCGAACAAAGTGAAATCACATGAGGTGTGGGCCCGCGGATATTAAAGTGAATGCGTGTTATGCCGATGGTGTCGTTCGCGATGTGGATGGCTTCCCGCAGCGAACAATGCGAACTGTCGCACACACCATCATCGTGATCGTCGACGGTATTGACAATCCGGATTGTGTCCGCCTGTGCAGCCTGGGGTAGAGCTATGGAGATCATCAACGCTCCCAGGATGACCAGGCGCATCAGCGCTGTCATCCTGCTCTTCATGATGTTTCCCTCCTTGATTACATGTCCCCCGTTATCAACACATTGATCCCCTGTGTTGAAACGTTCCTTCGTTATGCTTGCTGTTCATCCTGCCCTGCGGCGTGCGCCGCAGGGCAGGGATCAGGCGCCGGGCTAGGGGCAATCGCAGTAGCCGTCTGTCGTTGTTACCTGTCGATAGGTTCCACCTGCCGCAGCACACGCCTCCGGTCCCAGAGTCGATGTGCATGCCGGCGGGGTGGGCGATGGCAGCACGACGATGGGCAGGTCGCCTGCGTCGAACGCAAACTCCACCGTTGCCTCGGAAATCCAGCAGTTCCCCAGGATGGAAGGAAGATAGATTCGGAACCAGGTGTTCGAGCCGTTGCGGGCGTTCACTTCCGCCCGCTCACCCTCCAGGAGGAATCCGACCGCCTCGTAGGGCAGCCCGGGTCCGATGCGGCAGTTGGCATCGATGATGGCCAGCAGGGAATAGTATGAGAAGGTTGGTGAGGGAACAGGTGTGGGCGGTGCAGGAAGGAATTGAAAATCCCACCCGAAGTCCTCATCCTCGAGATCTTCATCCTCGCCGACCGTCACGTCGTACTCTGCGATCGTCACATCCCGCTCCGGATACGTCCATCCACCCGGGATCAGCACGAGATCATTGCCGTGAGAGAGCGGATCGACTGATACACAGTAATCACCGGGAGGCACGGACGGGAACGAGTAGTTCCCATCGGCATCGGTCACAGCAGTTGCGTAACCCGTTGAAGGGCAGGGTCCCGAACCGAGATCCACCGTCACTCCCGCGAGACCGGGCTCCGCGGGATCGTAGATGCCGTCCGCTGCCCTTCCACCGCCGGGAAGCTCGATGCAGCCCGGATAGAACGGACCGTCGGATTCATACGGAATCGCACACAGGTCATGCCAGACAATACCTGAGATCGAACCGTTGGTGGTGCACGCCCCCGTCAGATCGACGAAGAAACTCCACGGCGTTGAGCCGGGACCCTCGGTTGACCCAACGACAGGTACCGCACTCCAGTAGTACGTGGTGCAGTCGACATAGGCATCGCCCGGTCCCCACGCCTCCGCAGGATGGGGGATCCAACCGTTCAGGCTGGGGTCGCTGAAATCCGGCGTCGTGGAGAGCAGCATGCGGTAATACTGCGGCAGGCAGGCTTCACCGGCAGGATACTCAAAAGCCACACCTCCCCAGGGCTCATCCATGATGCCGCCATCCGGCGGGGAAAGCGGGATCGGTGCGACCAGGCTCGCTTCCGAACAGGTCGGGCCGGTAAAGAAGCGCTGGCGCTCGGACCAGGGTCCGTAATCCAGATACCCCTGCTTGCCCGCCACACGCCACCAGTACTCTGTAGCCGGATCAAGTGCGCTGGTTGCCGTCCAGCTTGTGTCGAAGGCAGCGGTTTCCGCCTCGACGACGATGTCGTCAAAGAGCTGATCACGTGCAATCTGCAGGATAAAGCCATTCGGCTGACACGCATATCCCGCACCATAGCTCCACAGGATGGTCGGCAAGGTGCTCACATCCGTCTGATTGTGCACAGGTCCGCTGGGAATTGGCTGCACGAGATCGCTGGAGCTGCATATTGGCGTTGGTGTGGGTGTTGCGTCAGGGGTTGGAAAATCGCAGCCGCTTAACACCGCCCCGGCAAGAATCAGAACAACAACAATACCTATCCATCGTCTCCCACTCATCTTCTCCTCCTTGAACGATTGGCGTAGTGCTTTCTGCAGGCGCCGTTCATACCGCAGACAACCTTGAGTATGGCAGGAATACAACCTGGCAGTGAAGACGTCAAAGCAGGGATCAGTTAATTGACCGGCGAGTAAACCGTCAGACTCTGTATGCTGGTCTCCGAATGATGACCAGCCGCATCTTCTGCCGTCGCATAATACAGCAGCGTGCCCGGCGCATACGGACCTGCTGTGATAACGCAGGTCTCGACGGCCGTGCAGGACCCAATCATCTGGTACACGTTCATCGTCGAGGAACGGACCCAGATTTCCATACGTGCCACACCGACATCATCGGATGCCATCGCGGTGAACGTAATGGTTTCTGCGCTGGTTGGCCGGGTTCGGCCGACAGGCTGGTAGGAAATGGTCACAACCGGCGGTGCGCTGTCCGGCGGGATGGGTGTGGGCGGATCCGGGATGACAGGGACGTCACTCGCATCACCGGTCAATTCGACCGAACCATCCCATACCCAGCAGTGTTCCCCCGCCTCCGGATACTCTATCCACCACCAGGTGCTTGTATAGTTTCGCCCATGGACATAGGCCGTTTCACCCGTGAGGAAGCTCGCCAGCATTTCGTAGATATCTCTCGGACCATAACGGCAGTTCGAATCCAGCAGCGCTTCGACCAGGGGAGGGTCTTCGGGCGGCGTGGGAGAAACCGTGATTACGACCTCGGTCTCCTCCGTCTCCACCGGCGCCTCTTCTGTATCAACAATCACTGCCACGGCAGACGTGGGTGAGGATTCTGCTTCCGTTGAGGAGCTGTTGGTCGGGGGCGGCGGGGTTGGCGTTGGATCGCCGCTCAACAACTTGAAGCCGATGGCAAGTCCAGCCAGCACAATTCCACCGCCAAGGAGACCGACAGCGATTTGTCCACCGATCGATCCCATCATTGAGTGAAGCCACCCCCCTCCTCCACCCTTGCCCCCTGCAGGTGCTCCCCCGGAAGAAGCGGGGTCTGGCTGCTTCCCCGGAGCATCGGCTTCACCCTGATCCAAACGCCTGGTGCGATCCGGTGATGGTTTTCTCTCTGGCTTGCGCATGGGTTTGCCAGGCATGTCCAGCTTGATCTGCTGCAGGACACCCTCGGCAAAGCCCGGACTCGGCATGATGGGCACCAGACCCGCAACCAGGGCGCCGACTTTCTGGAACTCCTCGCGCGTTTGCAGGCAGTCCGGGCAATCTGCCATGTGCTCCTCGACCTCTCGCCGTTGTTCAGGCGTGAGTTCATCGTCGTGGTAGGCCGAAAGCATATCGCCAAGCACAGGGCAGCGTGCAGCGCTTTCTGCAATCGTCAGGCGAGCGAGGTGCATGTCGCGGAATCGGACCCGTGCACGGTGGACCAACTGGCGCGCGTTGGCATACGAGCACCCCATCGCAGAAGCCATCTGCTTATAACTCAGTCCGTTCAATTCACGCAGGATCAGCGCCTGACGATAGCCGGTGGGCATCTCTTCCAGCGTGGTGTGCACAGACCTGACAGCATCTTCGCGCTGGAGTTTGCGTTCGGCCGGTCGACGTGTCGTTGGAGGTTCGCCCATAATGACCTGCTCATTCAAATCGACATAGCGTTTGTTGTGCCGTAAATGGTCGATTACGAGGTTGCTCGCAATCCGGTAGACCCAGGATTTGAAATCCCATGGCGGGCCGAGCTTGTCGAGGTTTCGGTGGGCCCGGATGAAGGCCTCCTGCGTGATGTCCTCCGCTGTGGGCTGATCCCCGACCGTATGAAACACGTAGTTCAAAATCGGCCGGTACAGCTCCTCAAACAGGGTGGAGAATGCGGCGGCATCACCCTCACGGGCGCGCTTCACAAGCTCCGGTTCCGCCTGCCTGGAGTCACTCACTCCGTCCTCAGTCAACGCTCACCTCTAAAACGCACAACCTGTCGAATTGTGACAGATCATCGGATAAATCCCCTCGACTATAGCATGTTTTCCCTCGGCTTTGGTACCTGTGCGCTCCTCGTGCACCTTGCCCTGTGGTATCCTAGGTTCTTATGCGGCAATTCCTTCCCGGTTCCTCTCCAAGGACGATTCGGTATGACGAGCGCTGAGTTCGTGCTGCGGAATGCGCCGACGTACAATCAATCCACACCGCTGCGGTGGATCCTCTCCCACGTGCGGCGCATAAGCTATCTCTTCATCTCCCTCCTGATCGGGGCATTCGGTAACGCCGCACTCTCAGCGGCTGTTCCTGTGCTCACCGGGGAAGCCTTCAACGCCATCCTGGAGTCGCCTCCCGACCTCGAACGCCTCACCCGGATAGCCCTGCTTGTAGCTGGTTCGCAGCTCGTGCGGGGCGTGCTGCAGTTTGGACGCAGCTTCAGTGCAGAAATCATCGCCCAGCGCCTGGAGCGCGATATCCGCGATGAGTTGTACATCAGCCTGCTGGGGAAGAGCATGTCCTTCCACAATCTTCAACCGGCAGGGGATATCATGGCGCGCGCCACCAACGATGTGCGAGAAGTCAACCTGATGTTCAACCCGGGCATCAACCTGGTGGTCGGTTCAGCCAATTTTCTCATCATTCCACTCATCGTCGCTCCCTCCTATGCCCCCCAATTGATTCTTGTGCCGGCCATCTTCCTCGTACTCTACATCCTGGCTCTGTGGCAATATCTCCATGAACTGGGTCCCATCTCGGCCGCATACCGCAACAGTTTTGGCGTCCTCAACACCCACCTTTCCGAATCGATCGACGGGATTGAAGTTGTCAAGGGCGCGGCACGGGAAGAGGAAGAGATTGATCATTTTGTCGACAACGCCCGCGAGTATCGCGACGATCTCGCACACCTCGGCCGGGTGGAATCCCGCTTCGTTCCGCTCCTGCTCCAGGGTCTTGCAACCGCAGGCGGATTTCTGCACGCCGTTCTTCTCTACCAGCAGGGTGTTCTCGATGTCGGACAGGTTGTGGCGTATGTCGGGCTGATCCAGCTCTTCGGCTTCCCGGTCTTCGCCTCAATGCGTGCCTACCCGCGTGTCTCCCTGGGCATGGCCAGCGCCAGGCGCATCCTGGACCTCATCAAGGTACAAACCGACCTCGATCACAACCCCTCCGGCTACGACCGGCCGATGCACGGCGAAGTCACATTCCAGGCTGTCGATTATTCTTACGGGGATCAGGACCAGAGTTTGAGCGCCATCTCCTGCCACATCCAACCCGGCGATACCGTTGCCGTGGTCGGTCAGACCGGATCGGGCAAGTCGACCCTCGCCAAACTCATCAACCGCACCCATGACGTTCAGGATGGCCAGGTGCTGGTCGACGGCGTGGACGTGCGGGACTGGCAACTGGAAGCTCTTCGAAGCCAGATTTCCATCATCGAACAGGATATCTTCCTGTTCACACGCTCCCTGGCAGACAACATCGCGTTTGGAAAACCGGACGCCACGCGGGAGGACATCATCACCGCTGCGAAAGCAGCGCAGGCGCATGAATTCATCACAGGTTTCGCTGACGGCTACGAGACGGTCGTGGGAGAACGCGGCGTGACGCTGTCCGGCGGACAGCGTCAGCGCATTGCCCTCGCCCGCGCCTTCCTGACTGATCCGCGCATCCTCATCCTGGACGATTCCACCTCCGCCATCGACAGCGCCACCGAGGATAACATTCAGCGCGCCATCTTCCGTGCCACAGAAGGCCGCACCACATTCATCATCACCCATCGACTCTCCCAGATTCGCTGGGCTGACACCATCCTTGTGCTGCGCAATGGACGGCTTGCCGCAGCCGGAACCCATGAGGAACTGATGGAACGCTCACCCGCCTACCGCCGGATCTTCCAGCGGGGTGAGGTGTAGCGATGGGATTCTTCCGCGGGCTCAACGCCGAGGAATACGATCGCACCTATCGCGACCGCGACCTTGCCCGGCGTATGATGGTGTATTTCAAGCCGTACTGGCGTCCGATTGCCATCTCCAGCTTCGGCGTTCTGCTATCCGCGTTGATTGGCGCCTTCTCACCCATCCTCATCTCCCGCAGCGTAGATATGCTGGAACGTCCCGATGCAACCTACTGGATGCACATCTTCACCGTCGCTCTCTTCGTCATCGGTGTGATTGACTGGGGCGCCAACTGGATACGCCGCCTTGTCATCACTCGCACCGTCGCCGATGTGATGCTCAACCTGCGCAGGGATGCCTTTGTTGCGACGGTCGGGCACGACCTTTCCTTCCATGATCGCTTCTCCTCCGGCAGGATTGTCTCCCGCATCACATCCGACACGCAGGATTTTTCCGAGGTGGTGGTCCTGCTCACCGACCTGCTCGCTCAGATTGTGCAGACCTCGGTCCTGTTAATCGTTCTTCTGGGGACGAACGTTCGTCTGACCCTCCTGATGCTGGCCACGCTGCCCTTCATCTTCGTCGTCGCCATCAGCTTCCGGCGGCTCGCCCGGCGAGTGACACGGCGCGGGTTCCGCGCGATGGCCAACGTGAACTCAGCCATCAAAGAGGCCGTCACAGGCATCGCCGTCGCCAAGAATTTCCGCCAGGAGAACACCATCTACACCGATTTTGACGCGGTCAATCAGGTCTCCTATCGCACCAACCTGCGCCGCGGAGTTGTCCTTTCCATGGCGTTCCCCACCATCAACGCCCTCAGCGGAGTGGGCACGGCCATCCTGATTTACGCCGGCGGGCGCTTTGCTGCCGCCGGGATCGTGAGCGTCGGCTCGTGGTACCTGTTCACACGCAGCCTGCAGTATTTCTGGCGCCCCATCATCAACCTCTCTTCCTTCTGGACCCAGGTCCAGAACGGGCTGTCGGCTGCTGAGCGTGTCTTCGCCCTGATCGATGCCGAATCGGCCGTCCACCAGGAACACGAGGACCCCGTCCCATCGTTGAATGGCGACATTCGCTTCGAACACCTTTCGTTCCACTACCGGCCCGAAGAGCCCATCCTGCAGGATTTCTCCCTGCATATTCCTTCCGGAGAGAGCCTGGCGCTCGTCGGGCACACCGGCGCAGGCAAGACCTCCATCGCCCGTCTCATTGCCCGTTTTTACGAATTCCAGGGCGGATCACTCACGGTCGATGGACACGACATCCGCAGCTTTGAACTGCAGGCCTACCGCCGGCAGCTTGGCATCGTACCGCAATCGCCTTTCCTGTTTACCGGGAATGTGATGGACAATATTCGCTACGGCCGCCTGGACGCATCCGAAGAAGAGATCCTGACTCTCGCTGAGCAAATCGGCGAAGGGGAATGGCTCCGGGCTCTACCCGACGGGCTTCAGAGCGAGGTGGGTGTGCGGGGCAGCCAGCTCTCGGTCGGACAGCGGCAGCTTGTCGCGCTCATGCGGGTCCTTGTCCAGCGCCCTGCCATTTTCATTCTCGATGAAGCCACCGCCAGCGTGGATCCCTTCACCGAATCACAGATCCAGGAAGCGCTTGGGCTCATCCTATCGCAGACCACCTCGATCCTCATCGCCCACCGATTGTGGACAGTGCAGGCTGCCGACCGCATCCTCGTCCTCGATCACGGGGAAATCCTGGAGGAAGGCGATCACCGCACCCTCATGTCGAGTGGCGGTCATTACGCCGAACTCTACAACACGTATTTCCGCCACCAATCACTTGACTACGTTGAGCAGATGCGCCGTCGGCACGAGCACTGATCCCTCCATTTGCAAAATCTCTATATTAGGACTATAATTGTCTTAATTATCTATTTAATTACGGAGGTGAGCGATGTCCGTGCTTAGAAACAGTCAACCACGTATTCTCGAAGATCCTCCCCTGGCGAAGTGGTTCTTCAACAACACGCGTTCCGCCCTGCTCTGGCTGCCGCTCAGATTGTGGCTGGGGGTGCAGTGGATCGAAGCATCTTCACATAAGATTGGCAATCCAGCCTGGTTTGCCGGCGGCTCGGCCCTTCAGGGCTTCTGGACCAATGCTGTCACCATTCCTGCCGAGGGGCGCCCGCCCATCGCATTCGATTGGTACCGCTCCTTCATCCAATTCCTGCTCGATACAGAAGCATATACCTGGTTCGCCAAAGTCATCGCGTACAGCGAGCTCGTTGTGGGTATCGCTCTCGTGTTGGGCGCTTTCACCGGAATTGCCGCACTGATAGGCGGATTCATGAATTGGAACTTCCTCATGGCTGGTGCTGCGAGCACCAACCCTGTTCTCTTCCTCATCGCCATTGGACTGGTACTTGCCTGGAAGGTTTCCGGCTACTTCGGCGCTGATTTCTTCCTGCTGCGCTGGATTGGCGTGCCCTGGCAGTGGGAACTACCCCCTTCTCATCGCGACCTCCAGCCAGGTGAAATTCCAGCCGATTAACCATCTGATTCCGCCCCCGCGATCCATCGGGGATATCCCGCACGGCTTTTCTGGTCTTGATTGAATTCGCCCCCATCCTTCTGTATGATGGGGGCGATGTTATACGGGGGAAATCGACGCCTCACTTTCCGCAAGCCCCCTCCCGCAGGGAGAAGCGATTATGAATCGAAAACGCACCATCCTGTTCTCTCTCACGGTGGTTGCCATGCTCACCGGATGCCAGACCTCGCCATCCCCGACACCTGCTCCCACACCGACCATCGCCGAACAAACCTATCAGACGCATGTCGAGATGAGCGAGGGTGAAAACGCCATCGAAATCCTCGGCCCCTCGTTCACCATCCTCACGAATAATTGCGGTGCAAGCACAGCCACAACCGAAATCTTCACGCGCCAACGTTCCTACACAACCGAGGTTTCACTCACCATCACCGAAGACGTGCGCGCCTCGGTCGGCGGCGGTATCCCGGGCGCGCTGCAAGCCGACCTGCAAGCCGGACTCGAGCATCAGCTCGGGGTACAGATCGGCGCGACGGAAACCTATACCGCTGAACGACACATCATCACCCCTCCAGAAAGCATCAGCCGTACTACTCTGCAGTGGCAGGAGGTCTGGATGATGGGGGCCATCCACATCCTCACCCCAGACGGCGACCTTCTCGGAGATGTCCCCTTTCAATTGCTGACGACTCTGCGCCTTGCGCAGCTCAATGTGCAAACCGATTCCTGCGCTGCAAATGGGGCAGAAACGGAGGAGGAAGTCCCCCTGGCGATCGATGTCGGGCTGCCTTACGCCCTGGAGTGCCTTGGCGAGCATCTGCTCGACCCCGCCGTGCCAGCACTCTGCATTGAGCACTGGATCAATACCGGGGCCAATGTGGAAACCCTCTCCGGCTACATCCTTGACCGGCAGATTGCATCGGTCTTCGCCAACGTGGAGAGCGTCGCCTGGTCCACACCATCCATTTCTGACGTTGTCTCCGATGAGGAGCTGAGTACACCTCAGGCTGCGGTGTACTCATTGCGCCTGGAAGCGGACCTGAGCATCACAGGCCGTCTTCGTTGTTCGCTCCGCGAGGAAACCGTGCAGGACACCTTTCTGGTTCCCTTCCACGGGCGAGCGCGCGTGGAAATCCTGCACCCGGAGGATGTGAATGAAATGCTGCGGGTGTATTCATGGGTGATCGAGGATCCCCCTCTGCGAACACTCTGCCCCGCAGGCGACTCCCCCTAGCCTGAGGTCGAGAAACCATTATTCCGGTGGGATCACATACAGACAATGGCTGGCGGCGCCGGAGGTGTACTGCGCCAGCTTGTCCGCGCTGATGCTGTACGGTCCCATCCGGAAGATGTACCAGCCGGTCCATTCCGGCAGGAAGTCAAAGCCGCCGGGACGGGGATTGTTGAACCACGCAAGCACGGTCATGTTCTGATCGAAAATGACCGTTTCCGCATAGGGGAAATCCGTGCGCACCTCGTACTCGAACCCTCCCTCAAGGTAGGCGGCGTACATCATGTACCCTTCTCGCTGGGTGGGGCGCAGTTCCTGGCAGCGATCGCCCACCGGCATGCCGGCTGTCTGAAAGGCGCGCACGAGAAAGACCACCTCGCCCACCGGAGAAATCGCCCCGGGGAGCGGGTCCTGCTCGAGGATCGAGCCGAACGGCGCCTCCAGGTCGAACACGTCCCGGATGAGCAGGGTGAGACCGGCATCCAGCAGCGTCTGACGGGCGTCGAGATAATCCATGCCAATCACATTGGGCACCGTTGTCATGCCTGCCGGCAGGGGAGTGATGGTGGGTGTATCGGTTGGCAGCAGTGTGATGGTCGGTGTATCTGTCGGGTGCGGCGTATCCGACGGCGTCGGAGGGAGGGTTTCCGTGACGGTCGCCGTATAGGTGGGGAGAATCTGGACAGCGGTTTCAGTTGGTGTTGGAGCGACAGGAGAGATCAACCCGCAGCCGGTCAAAGCAGGTATGCAGAGGAGGAGTGTCGTTTTCTTACACCATCCCGTCATCATGCCCCTATTGTGGGTCAGTCTTGTGCTGGAAGCAACCGGTTCAACGCCCAGGCGAAGCCGTTTTCATTGTTGCCGGGGGCGACAACGTCGGCGACGGCCTTCAACTCCGGGACGGCGTTCCCCATCGCCACGGAATAGCCCGCTTCGAGGAACATGGGGACATCATTGTTGCCGTCCCCCAGCACGAGCACCTGTTCGAGGGGAATGCCCTCGCGTTCCGCCAAACGGCGCAAGGCAGCCCCTTTGCTGCCATCTGCAGCCGTCACATCGATGAAGTCCGGTGTGGGGAAGGTATACGTCAGGCCGTTTACCTCGCGCTTTGCCCGGGCAGCAATCTGTTCAAGGAGTGGTCGTTCGTCGCTATAGATCGCAACCTTGATGGGGTTCACCAGGTCCTCGCCAAGCACATCCTCACTGTACTGGACGTCGATCGGGTGTCCAAAGACATAGTTAAAGCGATCCCGCAAAGACGGGGCGGTCTCGAAGTAGAAGCGCTCCACCAGGGAGATGAAGCGTGCAGTTTCGTACTGTCGAGCAATCTCGATGAGCCTGGTAACCGCCTCAGGGGGAAGTGTGCGGCAGTCGAGCAGGGTATCTGTCGTTGTATCGACGATGCAGGCGCCTCCGGAGGCAATAATGGGGGTGTCGGGGTTCACCTGATCGAGCACATCTCCGAGAAAGTAGTGCGATCGCCCGGTGATGAGCGTCACCTTCGCCCCGGCGTTGCGGGCGCGTTCAATTGCCGCCATGTTTTCGCGGCTGACTTTATGCTCATCATTGAGCAGCGTGCCGTCCACATCAGTGGCGACAAGCCGAAAGCGAGGGGGGATCGTCATGGTCTTTCCCTTAGAGCGATGCCTGACTTGTAGTCATGGAGCGCCGTTTCCGGCGCCCCACGATGAACATCAGGATTGTACCGTACCGATGCAGATTCAGGGTACGTAGCGGAAGAGGACGTTTGTCACATCCTCCCCCGGGTCAACGATGACCATGCGGGTGAGCGGGTCCATCGTCTGCTGGAGGGGGGATGGACGCACGCAGTAGCTGCCGGGGGCGAGGTTGGTAAAGCGGTAGCTTCCATCGACCGAAGATGATTCCGTGGTTTGCGAGACCGTTCCCCCGCAACCACCGGGGATGAGTTCCAGGATGGAGCCCGAAATCCAGCCGTCGGTGGCGTCGAGCTGGCCATTGTGGTTTCCATCGATGTAGACAATCCCGCTGATCGAACCGGGTGCAGGCGTTGGCGTTGGCGGCGGCGTGAGCATGGGCAGCATGCTCGTATCGCCGCGTATGGTGGCGTATTGGTCCCATACCCAGCAATAACTGGTGATGTTGTCCGGGTTGCGGATGTACCAGAAGCGGCCGGTCGATTCGCGGCCGACGACTTCAGCCTCCTCCCCCACCAGCAGTGCGCCGACATAATCGTACACCTGGCCAGGTCCTGTGCGGCAGTTCGTATCGACCGACACCGAGATGTACGGCGTCGAGGGTGTTTCCGGCGGGAGGGGAGTAGGCGTCGTGGTTGGTGTGGCAGCTTCCTCCGGCACCTCGCCGGGCTCCTCTGTCGCAGCCGTCGACTCCGTCCCGGTCACGCTTGTGGCGAGCGCCTGCATGGTCTGCGTGACGATGGCAGCCAGCGTGGCTTCACGATCAATATCCACTGTGGGCGTCGCCGGCACACAGCCTGCCAGCAGAACGAGCATTGCGACAAGCAGCGTCAGGACTCGCAGTTCGCTTTCACGCATCGTGCACTCCTGCATGCGATTCGAACCCATCATGGCGCATTTTAGGCGCGTGAGCAAGTCAACTTGTTGAACTGCTTCTGTTTTGAATGTACGCTACAGGAGACAACCACACGGGGAATGCACAGCCACGGCCTCCGACTGTCTCCGCCTCAACCAACGCCAAGACAGAAGCACAACAGTTCTTTCTTCATACAAGGCAGTTGTGGGTGCTCTCGCACCACAAACTGAAGAGAGGAGTTGTTCTCATGAACGCGACCTCCATCACCGGCTTCGCCGCTCATGCAGCGGGGCAGGAACTGCAACCGCTCAGGTACACATTGCCAACGCTGGGGAAGCACGACGTGCAGCTTGCCATCACCCACTGCGGCGTGTGCTACACAGACATTCAGGGCATTGACGACTACTATGGGATCACCAGCTACCCTTTCGTTCCCGGCCATGAGATTGTTGGGCATGTGACCGCCATGGGGTCTGCTGTCAAGGACCTGAACGTGGGGGATCGTGTCGGGGTCGGCTGGCAGGGGCGCGCCTGCATGCAGTGCGAATGGTGTTCGCGCGGCGAGGAGCACCTCTGCGACGACATCGAACACTGCGCGACCTGGGATCCCTACGGCGGGTTTTCGTCTGCCATCGTCGTCGACAGCCGCTTCGCCTATCTGTTGCCGGACGCGATGCTCTCCGAGCACGCCGCCGCGCTGCTGTGCGCCGGATTGTCGGTTTTCGCACCTCTGCAACGCTATGCACCGGACGGTGGCTTGAACGTGGGTGTGATCGGCATTGGCGGGCTGGGCCACCTCGCCATCCAGTTTGCACACGCCATGGGCTGCCGGGTGACCGCCATCTCATCCTCCCCGGGGAAGGAGGACCATGCGCGAGGTTTCGGTGCAGATGAATTCATCCAGGCGGGCGACAGGGAGCGTTGGAAGGATGTCCTGCGCAGTTTCGACCTGCTGCTATATACCTCCCATGGCTCGGCTGACTGGACCCTCCTGCTGGACGGCTTGAAGGTGAAAGGTCGGCTGGTGCTGGTCGGCTTTTCGGATGAGCCAGTCGCGTTTCAGCCGCTCGAGGTGCTGGTCAACCAGCTTTCCATCACGGGTTCACTCATCGGCAGCCGGGCGACCATGCGAGCGATGCTCACCTTCGCCCATGATCACGGGATCGAACCCATGGTGGAGGTAATGCCGATGCCACAGGTAAACGCGGCGCTCCAGCTCCTGAAGACGAAAGGTGCCCGCTACCGAATTGTTTTGGTGAATGCGTGAGGAAGGGCTAAACCCTGCGTGCGTGCAGGGATAAGTGCAGGAACACTTTGCGCGGCGAGGCGGTGGCAGGGGCGGTCACCTGCTGGCATGATGCGCGCAGCAGGAAGCGAAGAAGGAAGAAGGAGGATGTATAGAGTACATTTATTGACTAGAATTGGAATGACCAGGTAACCATCGTACAGAACAGCAGGAGGCCGCGAGGTGAACTTCCCGGAAATGGTACGAATCCATCAGGTATTCAACGATGAGCACATCGAGGATATCGCCGGTCATGTCGAGGCGGAATGTGCCCGATGGGAACATCTCTTCGACCGGAACGAAACGATTGCGCTGGCCATGGGCAGCCGCGGAATCAGCAACATGGCCCTGATGGCAAAGGTCATCGTCTCGTATTTTCAGAACCGCGGAAACAAGATGATCATCGTACCCGCCATGGGAAGCCACGGCGGGGCTACCGCAGAGGGTCAGCGGGAGGTTCTGGAGGGATACGGTATTACCGAAGCGTACACTGGTGCCGAAATTCATTCCTCCATGGAGGTAGTGGAACTCGACTCGTCCGATCTGGAGAACAAGGTTTTCGTGGACAAGAACGCCTATGCCTGCGACAGCATCATCGTCATCAACCGGGTCAAGGCCCATACCGACTTCACCGGCGAGATCGAGAGCGGGCTCCTCAAGATGTGCACCATCGGACTGGGAAAGCGGAAACAGGCCACGGAGATCCACAGCCGGGGAGTCTACGGTCTGAAACACCTGCTCGTGCCGACCGCAGAGCGGATCTGCCGTGAAGCCAATGTCAAGCTGGGTTTCGCCATCGTGGAGAACCCCTACCACCAGACCATGATCTTCCGCGGGGTTCCATCCGGGAGCTTTTACACCGAAGAGAAGAAGCTGCTCGAACTGGCCAGGGCAAACATCGCCCGGCTGCCGGTGGAGGATATCGACATTCTCTGCGTAGATGAGATGGGGAAGAACATCAGCGGCGTTGGAATCGACGTCAACGTCACAGGCGATACCGGCATCCGCAACGCGCCTCCGAAGAACAACGTGAAGATCAAGACCATCATTGTCAACGATCTTACGCCCGAATCCCACGGCAACGCCATTGGCGTTGGCCTGGCCGACATCATCACCAAACAACTGCGGCAGAAGATCGACGATCACGCCACGAACGAGAACACCATCACCAGCAGTTTCCTCGAACGGGCAAGGATTCCCATGGTGGCGCCCAGCTACAAGGACGCTCTCCGGATCGCCCTGCAGGTCACAGGCAAGGGACCTGACGAGGTGCGCTTGGTGCGTATCAAGAACACCCAGGAACTTTCGGAAGTCTATGTTTCCCGGGCCGTTTACCGTGACATCGAAAACAGCCCGCGTATCGAAACGACGAGCGACTTCACCCAATGGGATGAACTCCCGCCGTTCTAGTTCTCCGCGATCAGGTCGTCTTCGCCACGGATCGTGATGGCAGCGATGGCGATCTGGCGGTCCGAATCAATTCCGAACCTAAAGATATGAACCGGGCTGTTTACCTTCTCATTCAAGGACAGATACAGTAGGACATGTTGGGGCTCTGATAATACGTCCCTCCCGCCGCTTCGCACGCCTCCGGGCCCAGATTCGGGTTGCAGGCAGGCGGCTCGGTCGTTGGCGGAGGGACCTCCACAAGCGGCAAGCCGGCGGGGTCAAACGGCGCATCGACTGCCGCATCGGAAAGCCAGCAGTTTCCGAGAATAGACGGCAGATAAACCCGCCACCATGTATTGCTTCCGTTACGGGCATTGACCTCGGCTTGCTCACCCTCCAGCAGGAATCCGATCGCCTCGTAATTCAGTCCTGGACCGACCCGGCAGTTGGCGTCGACCGTGGCGGTCAGCATATAGGCCGTCTCTGCCGGCACCGGCAGGAACTGGAAATCCCAGGCGAAATCATTCAAGCGACGAATGTCATCGTCGCTGCCCAGCGTAACTTCGACGCTGATAGGACCGGGGCCGTACCAGCGCTCCGGCACGGTCCAGTGACCGGGGATGAGTACTTCATCGTTCCCGTCCGCTTCGGGATCAATCTCCAGGCAGTACGTCCCGGCGAGCAGATCGTAAAAGCCATAATGACCGCTGACGTCAGTGACGGAGATCCAATCGCCCTCGCCAGGGCAGGCTCCGGCTGAGAGCCGGACGGTGACGCCTTCAATGCCGGATTCGCCGTTGTCCAGTTCGCCGTTAGCTTCGATGCTCCCGTCAGGCAGGATGATGCAGCCGGGCGGCGCCGTATCGGCGCTCTCCTCCGGCGTGGCGCACTCGTCATGCCAGACATGCCCGCTGATGGCGCCGTGGCCTGTGAGGGGAATCCGGATTTCCGGCTCAGGAACAAGGGGCATGACCATCAATTCTGGCGGACAGATGAAGCCGGTCGTGTTCACAATAAAGGACCACGATTCCGACGGCGGCCCGGCAACGCCGCCCTCCGAGAGCGGGATCACCCTCCAGAAGTAGGTCTCACACTGATGCCAGTCCGAACCCGGCGGGAAGAAAAACAGCATGTGGTGGGCGGTATGGTGATAAATCTGGGTCGCCGCTGGCGGGAAGGAGTTGATGCGCGAAACCTGGATCTCGTATCCATCTGCCGGGATGCAGCCGATATCGCCCTCCCACATCATCATGAAGCTGGGTGTAGTGGCGAGCACTTCGCCTGTCCCCGTGGCAGTGATCTCCACGATCTCGTCGATGACCGTCCCGTCCGGTGGGCTGAGGAGTATGGGAGCGGAATCTGCCGAACAGACCGGACCTGTGCGGAAGTGCGTCCATCCCTGCATGCCCGTCGTCGAGCCAGACACCGCCGCGATCTCGACATCATAGAGCGAGGCAGTCGACAGAAGCGAGGATGGGGACCAGCTTGATGCAAGAGCATCGATCGTCGCCGTCTCCACTTCCATCGCCTCCCCGGTGACATCCCACAGGACAATGTTGAAGCTGTCCGGCTCGCACGTGCCGATGTAGTCCCAGGTGATGACAGGGGAAAGGTCACCAATCACCTCCCCGTTGGACGGGGAAAAGTTGATCGGTGCAGGTAGATCTTCAAACGTACATTCATCTCCAGCGGGAAGGTCGCAACCGGTTAGCAGAAGCAGAAGGAACAAAAATGCGAAACCGACAAACAGACGGGAAACTCGCTCGGGAAGACGTGTACACATGGTCCACCTCCCTCGACGCGCCGCAGCGCTCAGCACCGGCTCCACGGTGGATGCCGGTCATCGTTCATATCGGATAATCGCAAACAACTGGCTTGAAAGGAGGGATGTCCTGTCAATTCTGAAACGAACTGGTACACGGGCATGTGACATCGTTCAGGCCACCGGGCGCAAATGGATGCGAAACCTTTCACGGTGTCGCAACGGCAAACAGGAGAACCGGGCGCGGACGGACAACCCGCAGAGCATGAACGAACTGTGGCTTGAAGAAGGGTACAGAGCCTGCCGCTGACAGGATGGGCTGCGGTGAAGGGGAAACATGCCGGGTAAGGCATCGCCGGGCGTCCTGCGCAGATCCCGATCCGGGACGGTCACGACAACCGCCCGGAACAACTTCGATATTCTAAGCATAGGTCGATTCGTGGTGAGTCTGCAAGTCCTAGTTTCGAATGAAATGCATGTGGATAACTTGCGGATGAGTCGTGAGACTGTGTCAACACTTCTCGGATGGGTTCCACATGATTCATGGCGAAATGAAGCGTGAAGTCGGATGGAAAAAACTGCGGATCTCACAAGAAGGAAAGAATGGGGAATAAACGGAAAAATGCTCGAGATGAAACCTTTTGCATTGTTTATGCGTATTGTAAAGATGGTCCCGGGATCAACCTTTCCTGAGCCACCCGCTGTTAGCAGGTGTTTTTGTACTACATGGAATCGGAAATGGAGTTCATCATGAAAAACCGCAGCAACACGTCAATGGGCGTCCGCCTTATCGCGCTCTTCTACCTCGCAGGAGCCGTCGTACTCCTGCTGAGCATGTTCTTCAACTACGCCGACATGTCACGCCAGATGGCGGGGATGCACGGATTGCCTGAGGATTGGACACTGGCTCTACCCGCGGCCGTTCTCCTCGGGCTGGTGATTGCGTATGGCCTGTACACTCTCTCCGGCTGGGGGTACGTCCTGACAGTCGTGTACTTGTCTTATCTGGGGACAACCAGCTATTTTCTCTCCGTACCTGAAGGAGACCAGCCCTTCCTGGGCAACTTCTTCTGGTCGCTGTTGGTCTTGCTGTACCTGCTCTGGAAGTGGCGCACGTTCTTCCCGAAGAGTGATGATGAATAGCCGCCTGTTCCCCATGCATCAACACTTCAGACGCTACCGTGCTTTACGGTGAGCGTCTGAACGTCCTTAAGCCGTAATTTCGAGGGAAGCAGCGATGCGCGCCAAACAACTTGATGTTCGCTTTCTACGCTGCGGCATCGTGCTGTGCACCAGCAAGAGCATTAACTGAGATTCAGTCCATCGCTAAGCTGCGAAGAATGAATGTTTAATGTATCGATGTTGTCGCCACAGACGTTCAGACATGATCCAACGTCATCGTGAAGGACGACAACCAAGGTGTTGACGAGGAGTAGCGCTTCAACCAATTTCAGATGGATTCCAGCTTCCACGACCCCCCATCACTTTCGGTTTTCTTTTCTTTGTACCTATAATGTAATGACAATGGTCTTTGTCGTGAATGGTATCCGCCGATATGTACTGATCAAGGAGATTGGTCATGAGCGCTGATACAGTTCTGCCCCCGACCGATCCAGAGTCAATTTCAAAGGACCTTCATGCTTCCTGGGGCTTTTACTATGAGACGGTCTTCGACAGACTCTTCAACAACAGCAAGCATTCGGTCCTCTATGGTTACATCCTTCTTCTCAGTTTATGGGGCATAACATCCTTCATTGTCGAACTGCTTGTCTCGTTCAGTGATTCCTTTTCCGCAGAATCGTGGTGGTTCTGGCCTTATTATGGACTAGTCCTCGGCTTCCCATTTTTCTTGCTGCAAACCGCAAAGACAAGGTTTTTATCGAATGTACCTCTCTTCATGCAATCGCTATCGTCTCAATCTGACAAAGCGGAACTGCTGCGCCAGGTCAAGCTTATGGGAGACAGGAGAAAACAAGCGCTCTTCAGTCTGACCTTTGGTTTGTTTTGCGCTCTGCTCCTTGCCCTCCAGCGAATCATTCTCTTTTCAAGCTACCTCGCCCTCTTCCATCTCGCCTTCTGGACCTTCCTCGCAGGCGCTATTACTGCATCAGGTCTATGGCAGGCCACCTTATCGATGAAATTGGCCATCTGGTATTCGGAGCGGGAGGACCTTCATATTGATTTCGTCAACCAGGCGCGAACACCGGGCATCTCAGCCTTCGCCAGCATGATGAGTTACTTTGCCACACTCTTCACAATCGGTGTGCTCATCTGGGAAATTCCCTATTACGTCGCTACACTCGTCCTCCCAACGGATTCGTCCTTCTGGGAAACAAGCAACATGCCGTTCTACATCTCCACGTCCATCTTCGCCGTCTTTCTTCTGTTTATGCTGTGGTATTTCATTTACCCTCAACTCAAGTTCAATGCGCTGGTAAACCGGCATAAATCCGCCGTTCTGGACGATATCCAGGCGCGTATCCGCATTCTCTACCAGCGGGATGATAGTGAGGAGCAGGAGGATTCATCCTCCCTCGGGGATTGTCTTGCGTTGTATCAACAGATAGAAAGCCAGAAAGGCGTGCTTCCTGTTCAAAATGTGCTTGCTTTCGCCACCTCTTTCCTCGCCTCGTTGATTCTGTCCTTGATTAGCAGCATCATGGAATTGTTGTAATCATGTTCCGTGCAAATACACGTTGCATCCCATGAATACTGCCACGTATGACGTCATGGTCATTGGCGGCGGACCCGCGGGATCGACAGCCGCAAGACATCTGGCGTTGCAAGGTCTTCGCGTTGGGCTGCTTGAAAAAGAGACCTCGCCTCGATACAAACCCTGCGGAGGTGTCCTTGCGCGAAGGATCGCCGAAGTCCTGGATTTTCCCATTGATACAGTGATCGAAGGCAGCATATCTGAAATCCTGATCACCGTTGAAATGCACAGTCCGTTTCGAACACGCTGCCCATCCCCCTTTGCTTTCCTTTGCATGCGGGACCAGTTTGACAACCTCCTGCTGAAGAAGGCGTCCGATGCCGGCGTCGACGTTTTCCTTGACGAGGCGCTTCTCGATGTTGAGCTTTCCGGGTCGACGTATGAGCTGATGACATCAAAAGCTCGCAGAACAGCACAATTTCTGGTTGCAGCGGATGGAGCCAACAGCACTGTGAGAAGCTGCCTTGACATGCCCCCTTTTCAACGCACTTCCGTGGCATATCAAATGGAAATCAGCGGCGACCCCGACCTTGTGAAAAGCTGGGGGGAATCCATCGCTCTTGATTTTGGCCATCTCTCCAGCGGTTACGCCTGGCTCTTTCCCAAAGCCGATCATTTCTCCATTGGCGCGGGCGGTACAAGGCGCGAAGCCAGAGAGCTCAAGCCGTACTGCCAGGCCTTTATTGATTTCCATGCGAGCCGGATCGGCGACACGACACCGCTGAAATCACGTGGTCACCCGGTCCCGACTCGAACCCGAGGAGAGCCCATTACAGCAGATCGGGTCATCTTCATCGGTGATGCAGCCGGCCTCGTGGACCCCATGACCGGCGAAGGCATCTATTACGCGATACGCAGTGCCCTGATCGCTGCAGAAACCATCAAGACAGCAATCAAGAGCAGGGATAACAATCTGATCACTTACCAACAACGCATCGACCAGGAACTACAGCCGGAATTTCAAGTTGCAAGAACACTGCTTTTCCTGCTCGATCTTGCTCCAGCCTATTGGGTCCCGCGATTAATGAATGAAACCCACCCCTTCTGGCATTATTTCCATCAAATCTTCATGGGGGAGAAGACGTATCAGGACTTTCCAGATAACTTTGGGATCGCTGGGCGACTGCTCTTTGCCATTCTGGATAGCGTTTTGCCGGGCTGAACATACGACTATCCCAGAAGTAATAGCCTGCCAGCACAGCAGAAGTGTGTGCCTGTACTCCGATCAAGCCCTGCGACCAGGACAGTTCTCCAGGAAGTGGTGTTGATGACGTACGTAGTTCGACTTTCTGTAAGGAAGCCTGTGAACTTTGCGGACTGCATCTTCCATTGCGGTCCAGAAAACCAGGAATTCCTGCATGCCAGGGTGTCTGTAGAAGCTGGTTCCTTCAAATATGCCAATGTTTATGCACCCGGCATGCTCTGGTTCTACTCCGCTATTCGCGAAGAAGCGGATCTGCACAATCTCATGCTCGAAAACGAAGATCCTTTCGAATGGTACTGGATGGACATCCAGGCGATTCCTACCGGAGCCAGAATCACCAACATCCACTTCAATCCATGGGGGGAAGTTGAATGCGCTTTGAACGACCTGATTCACTTTCTGGAGGAATCCAGGGTGCAGTCCATTGACGAACTTACCCGGGAAGGCATGGATGCGCTGTGGTCGAACTCACCCATGGTGGAAGTCCTCTTGGGGAACTACGAGCTTATCACTCGCTGGGAGGAAAGGATCTGGGCAAGGATTGGCACCCCGGATGCTGCCGCCCTTTTTGACGACATCATCGATCCTTCATCGCACACCATCTACGACGTCTTGAACGACCTGACCGTCTTGAGCCGGCCCAGGTCGCTATCCGATGAACAAATGACCCGGCTCGTTCCCCTTCTGCAAAGGTATGCATTCGGCGAGATTGAGAAAATCTACGGTGACCCAACCTATCGGGCCTGGTTCAACGGCATGGATGAACTACGAACCTTGAAGCGGCAATTCGATCTGGAAACCGGAACGTATGCTGATGTGTTGAACAGCGCTCTCTTCCAGCAGTTGATCGAGGAAACCAAACGAAAAGACACTTACGAAGTTCTGTTCGATCAGGGAACATACACCATGGTTCGCCAAGGTTTACGTATCACGCAGGACAATCTTCGACAGCATGCCAGATATCGTACCCTTGATAAACTCCAAGAGCTCTACGAGCAAAGCAAAGCGATTTGGCTGCAACAGAAGACAGTGCCTTTCTCCGAGAGGACTCTTGCGTTTTTCTGCAGATTGGGGCTGGCTGCCTATCTCCTGATCCCGGAACCGATCCATGTATCTCCAATCAGGAAAGATCCATGATCCCTATCCCTATACATTCGACCGCTCCAACTAATGAGCGTACTCAACGACATTTCCATGGGGAAGGCATAAGAACGGCTTGGGCAAAGCTTACGTACGATAATAAGTCCCATATTCGCTTTGTGCAGCAACATGGCCATGTCTCGCGAGGCTCCTTGGAGTATGCTAATATCACCTCCAAACGGCATCTTTCAGTGAAGTCATCATTCTAAAGTAGGGAAGGACGAGTCTTATGCATAAAGACGACGTCAAAGCGATCGAGAATTTCCTCCAGGGACTGGGCTGGCTCATCCGGGCTAATACGAGCATCTTCTTCGTGTTCGTCGGGGGAGCGCTGCTGTTTCCCGTCCAGCTCGTCCTCTGGATCGCTGGCAGCGACAGCTTCTTCAACACCGAACCCTACCGTTATCTACGCTTTGTCTTCATGAAAGGCACGGCGTTCGACTGGGAACGTCCGGTGTCGAAACAATCCTACGAGGAATGGAAACGCAACCCTCCACAGTAGGAACGCGCCAGGAACAGGCGACAGAGTGAGGCCACCACACATGGCTTCAGCCGGAGGGAAGGAGAGAACTGATGCACCCCGACTACAGCAACTACTTCTGGCAGGGTGAGGTGATCCGCCTTCGGCCGGTGCGGGTAGAGGACGCTAAACGCAACTTCCTCGCCTCGCTTGACAGCCCTTCCCGCCAGGTCCTTCAATTAGGGATAGAACTCCCCTCTTCTCCGGAGCTCGAAGAGAAAGCGATGGAGAAATACGCGGACTGTAAGGGCGTGAATGGCACCATTGTCTTCGCCATCGAGACGCATGATGGCGAGTTTGTCGGCGGTCTGTCCCTTCACAGCCTTGACGAGAAGAATGGGCATTTCAGTTTCGGCGTGATCGTGCACCGTGATCACTGGAGTTGCGGCTACGCTGAAGACGCTGTACGCATCCTCCTCCGCTATGGCTTCCATGAACGGCGATTTCAGAAGTGCAATTCAGCCTGCATCGCGGACAACAACGCCTCCATCCGCCTCCACCAGAAGCTGGGCTTTAAGCAGGAAGGGCGCCGCCGTCAACAAGTTTTCTTCAATGGCATCTATCATGACGAAGTTCTCTTCGGCCTCACCCGCGACGAATTCGACGCACAGGGGCAGCAATAAAGCCGAACGATAACGGCGGCGGGGTCAGTTGTCTCAGAAAATGCTCAGGACCGCATATTTCAGGTATGAGGGAGAGCGATGACATCCTTTCACGAATCGATGATGGAGTTCAGACAACAACTCGAGCGTGGGACCCTCCAGCAGGCGTATGCCGGATTGATGGCCTATGTCCGTGATCTCCGTTCCCATTTCATGAAAACGCACCCGGACTACAAGCCCACCGGCATCTACTACGGCTACATGGACATGACCTACTTCGCCCTCGTGCCGGAATCGTTAAAGGCGCGCAAGCTGAAAATTGCCATCGTCTTCGACTACGATACGTTCCGCTTCGAGGTGTGGCTCTCCGGCGCGAACCGCAAGGTGCAGGTGGACTATGCTCAACGCATCCGGGAACACGGCTGGGATGCCTACCATCTGGCCGAATCCCCGGGAACGATGGATTCCATCCTCGACCACGTGCTTGTCGAAGTGCCGGACTTCCGCGACCTGGATGCGCTGACGGCGGACATACAACGTGGCACCCTAGCGTTTCTTCACGATGTCGAGCAATTCCTGCAGGAATGTCCCGAATAGCTCAGTCCCCCCGTACCGCCGACACCTTGATCGGAGGGTTTACCCATGCAGAGCGATCTCACTAAAATCGAGGAACTCGACCGGAATGACATCGCCGCATCCAAACGGCAGGACAAGGCGGCGCTGCTCGATCTGTGGGATGAAGACGGCGTCGCACTCCCGCCGGGAGGGGAACCCATTGTTGGCATCAAAGCCCTCACGCACTGGCTGATCCGGGATGATGGTCCGTCCCATGAAGTAACCGTGTACGAACATGATTTCCATGAACGGACGATCCTCGGTGACTGGGCCTTCGAATGGGGCATGTTCCGCAGCGTGGCCCGGCTGACGGACAGCGGCGAGACGATTGAAACATCCGGTAAACTGCTGCGAATCCTCAAACGCCAGCCGGATGGAGAGTGGAAAGTCGCCCGCTCCATCTGGAATCTCGACCCTGCAGTGAATAAAACCAACGATGTGGAACGAAGATGATCCC
>Ga0272443_10000506_pt1 | contig 71520 bp, 63 predicted proteins | sample SSMAcet12_FD_193581 | JGI IMG/M metagenome (GOLD analysis project Ga0272443, IMG submission 193581) | Marine sediment archaeal communities from Little Sippewissett salt marsh, Falmouth, MA, United States - SSM-Acet-12 | ecosystem: Environmental > Aquatic > Marine > Wetlands > Sediment ...
AGCGCATTAGCATTAGAGAGGGCGGTGTTCACCTCATCGAGAACTGTGTCGACCTGAGAAAGCCATGAACTTGCATAAGAGATATTCTCTCCATACTGCTCAATCTTTCGGAGAGTACTCCTAAAATAGAGCGACTGTATTGTACCCGAGGGATCATCAGACGGGTTGTTTATTCTCCGACCGGTCGACATTTGAGTCTGAAGCTCCATGTACCTTTCGATACCTTTTCTCAGGTTCGTAATAACCGTATCGGAAATCATTTTGTTGGTCACACGCATTGTGTCAACCCTCTTCGTAGAAGACGAACTCGGAGTCAAGACCGCTGCTCAAGAGCTTCTTAGCTGACTCGATGTCGATCTTTACTCCATTTCTCTGTGCATTGTCGGATTCATGTTCATTTTCGAATCCGGATTCTTTCATGTCCTTCCGGTCTTTCACTCCGGCGACCTCTTGTCTTGCCTTTGATTCTTGTTGTCGGATTTGTACTTAATCTTCGCCTTTTTATCCGACCCTTTCATTTCACCTTTAAACTTGTTCTTCAGAAGTCTAACCACATTTCCGAGATCTTCCTTTACGGCTTCGGATGCCTTGCGATTTTCATTCTGAATTTTCACATAAATCTCTTCTCTATGGACGACCACCTTTAGCGGCGCTTCTATGCCGATTCTGACCTGTCTCCCATAGATTCCCAGAACAGTGACTTTGATATTGTCACCGATCGTGATGCTTTCTCCTAACTTCCTTGTCAGAATCAGCACAGCGTATCCTTCCTTGGGCTACCTACCGACAACTCCGGTACCATTTATCAAAGTCTCCAGCGCTTCGTCTATGAAGGTTATGATTCTCGCGGCTGCATCGTAAGCATGCTGGAATTTCACCAGATTAGCCATTTCCTCATCCAAAGAAACACCCTGTACTGCCTGCTTGGCGTTTTCGAGTTGCTGGACCAGAAGTTCGTAGTTTTCCTGTTGGTCCTCCGCTTCCATAACCTGGATGCCGATTGTACCGATGATCTGACGGTAGAATTCATCTATAGATGTCGTATTATTGTCCATTATATTCGCAGTGGAGAGAAGATCGGCTATTGCGAGAGCATTCGTTCCGTCGCCAACCTCGCCGCTTGTGGATGCCGCGATCAGATTGTGGTCATTCTCGATTTCGGTGTTAAGGCTTATCGTTCCCGCCGTTATTCCCCCAGGATCGAAGAAATTGTAACCTGTCGGAGCTGTACCCGTCGAATCTTCAAGACCATATCCACCCAGATGCTGTTCGTTCACCTTCCGGACTATTGTTCTTGCGAGATCATTTACCTTGTCGATGTAATCAGGAAGGATTTCGTCACGCATCTCGAAGAGTGAACTCATTTCTCCGGTGTCGAAATCAAGCTCAATCTCTGTACTCTTCCACTTCACACTTACTGCAGCGATTTCGTCTTCCGACGCTTTTTCGACGTCTAATTGCCAATAGTCACCGGCATCAACAAATCCCATCGAATCGATATAGACTGTCACATTACCTCGGTCGTTCTCCCTCACAGTCACATCGACATAGTTCGATAACTTGTCGATCAACAGATCACGCTGGTCTCGAAGATCGTTCGCGCTCTGCCCTGCAAGTTCGAGCTGATTGATGCGGGAATTAATGCTCGCAATCTCTCTTCCGAAATTGTTTATCTCATTAACCTTGGTCTCTATTTCGTCATTTACGGCTTTTCTAAGTTCTGTCAACTGGTTGTAGAGCTGGTGGAATGAGTTTGTCATAAGCGCCGTCTGCTCAACGAGCACTGTTCTGTTTTCGGCTGCTTGAGGCTGGCTTGCAAGTTCCTCCCATGCAGCCCAGAATTCATCCAGTACCGCACCGAGGCTTGTTTCTTCCGGTTCGTTAAAATATGATTCTATCTGTTCGAGTTTGGTGTACCGTGATGACCATTTCCCGAGACCCTGGTTTTCCTCACGCCAGCGTTTACATGCAAACTCATCCCGGATACGTTCTACTGAGGATATATCAACGCCAAGTCCCATGACGCCATAGGACGTTCTGACAGCCACCGCCGAGGTAAGAACTGTTCTCTGGCGAGCAAAACCTTCTGTCTCGACGTTAGCGATGTTATGGCTTGCAGTGTTCATTGAGGCCTGATGAGCCATCAAAGCCTTCTTGCCGATTTCCAATCCCTGAAAAAGCGACATCCCTGTTTACTTCCTTGTTAACGAGTCATTTGGGCGGTCTTCAGATAGTCCTATTTACTGCTATGCTCGAAGGTCTTTTGTCCTTCGGGGCATGTTCTCTGTATACTGATTTGTCGTCAGCGACCGACGCAAACAACTTCACTGTACCTTCGATGTACTCCATAGATTTCTGGATAAGAAACTCGTTCTTCGATTTTACCCTGTTGATTTTCGCGTGGAGATCCAGAAGTCTCTTCTGCATTCCCTTTAGCTTCTCAGCCTGAGGTCGGGATAAATCCCTCGTAATTCGTGATAACGTAAGATCATTGGGATCAGCATCGAGGTGCTGAGAGAGTTCATTCACGATTCTCATTCGCGTCTTCTCAAGTTCCCTGCTGCTAATAATCGCATCTTCCTGCTGCCTGATAACGTTGTTCAGACGTTCGAGATCATTCTCAACAAGATGGTTCTGCTGTTCTGTAAGAAGCTGCAGAAACAACTCGTATTGCTTCACTTCCTGTGAGACAATCTCGGTCAGCTTTTTAATCAATGATTCCACGTTATCTCCATTAACACTTTCGATCTTCCGATCTATTTGTCGGTTTTTACCGCCGGTTTCTTAACGAGAATTCCAACCTCGCAAGTCTTGTACCATTACGAAATAGCGACCAAAGTTGCTTGCGCCCGGCGCTTTACTTCATAGCACTATCCTCTGGAGGAGCCGTTTCTGTAGAAATACTGCTCTCTTTGAGTAGCTGTCTGTTCACGCCATGTACACCATTCAGCTCACGGAGAAGTGTCAACTCCGGCTGCTCATTATTTGAATCAGAGTGGTCTTCATTCTCGATATTTGACTCACTACCTGACTTTGTCCGTTCACCATTTTCTATCTTCACGAAATCATTGCCGTTATTCTTAACGGGAACTGATTTCCTATCGATCTGTAATGATTCTGTCCTCTTGATTGCAGGCACATCATCTGTATCCGTTTCCGGATCAATTGCGGCATCGAAATACTCGAGTAGCATCTTCGATATTCCGAATGCATCGCTGTCGGCGATCTTACTCGCGACAGCCTGATCCGCAACCGACATCATGACATCCTGCCCGAATCCGAATCCTTTCTCTTCCTCCCCCTCACTTTTCACCGATTCGCGCATTGTCTTGAGAAGCTGATAGACAAAGAGGGCTTCAAAATCGCGAGTTGCTTTCTGGAGCCTGGCTCGATCCGCACCCGGATCGGTTTTGCTGACCTCCATGAATTTAAAGTCAGGCTTGCTGTTTTCTGTGATGTTGCCAATCGAAACGGATTCCATGTATCGCAACCCGGTTTATAGAATTATTAACTCAGCCCTGAGTGCTCCGGCCTGTTTTAGTGCCTGGAATATTGCTATGATATCCCTTGGAGTCGCGCCGATGCCATTAAGAGCTGCGGCAACCTCCGATATATTCGTTCGCTCCTCCATCGCCACAACCCGCGCAACCTCATCCTCAACTTCGATAAAACTCTCCTTAGCGCGGACTGTCTCTCCCTTGGAGAACGGCGCCGGCTGTGAAATAATGGGAATCGACTTGACAGCAATTGTGATCGTTCCATGAGCAAGTGCGACAGGTGCAATCGAGACATGTTCACCGGCAACTATAGTACCGGTCTTCTCGTTTATCACCACTCTTGCCGGTATATCCGGTTCAACACGCAGATTCTCCACAGTCGAGACAAACTCGACCCATCCAGACTTCATCTGCATGGAATCCGGGACAGTCAGTTCCACAGTACTTTGATCGATTGGATACGCACTGCCCGGAAATACATCGTTGATTCGGTCCTTGAGACGATCCGCAGTCGTGAAATCCGGATTGTAGAGACTCAGTTGAAGGACCTTGAAATCAAAATCCTCCATCGAGTAACCTATCTGGATATTAAGGCCGCCGGGGACTCTCCCGACCAGAGTGTAGTTATTCACAATTCGGTTATCATCATCCACCTGCACATTGAAACCACCGATTGATATCGGTCCTGAAGCATAACCAAAAATCCTCCCATCGATTGACTGCATGGGAGTGAGAAGGAGACTGCCGCCTTTTAGGGAAGTAGCATCGCCAAGGGAGGAGACCGTGACATCGATGCTACTTCCCTTTTTCGTGCCAGGAGGAAGAGCAGCCGTCACTACAACCGCAGCGACGTTCTTAACTTTTACCTTGTCCACCGGAACGGTCACTCCCATGCGCTGAAGCATATTCACGAGAGATTGAACGGTAAAAACCGTTCCCTTTCCGTCACCGGTACCTTCAAGCCCGACAACGAGACCATATCCGATGAGAGATATTTCATTCTGACTGTTGATCTTGGCTATGTCTTTGAGACGAACCGTCGCGAATGTCCTGGCTGCAAACCAGAATGTCGGGACGATTATAAGTATCCAGAACAATATCGTTCTCTTTTTCATGACATACCCTCAGAACAACCAGTTGAGAAATCTGATTATTATTCCCGGACGAGCTCCTGTCGACGCAGGTCCTTTTCCGCTATATGATATTTGTGCATCCGCTATGTTGTATGACCCTACCGTGTTATCCGCACTAACATCCTGCGATCGGACTATACCGGACAGAGTCAGCGTTTCATCGTCATTGTTAATTCTTATTACACGGTGTCCCTCGATAACCAGATCACCGTTGTGCCGGACAGCAACAACCCGGACTGTCATATTTGCTTTTAGCTGTCCTTTTCTGCTGTTATTGCCGCTTCCCTTGAACTCATTCGTATTCGATCCGGACGCCCCGAATAGCGGGATGAAATCGAGAGTACCGATACCCGGTCCGCCCTTAGTATCAAATGTCCCCTCTTTCTTTACATCCGTCTGAGTTGCATTCGAAGCCTGGGCATCCTCATAGATCCTGACTGTCAGAATGTCACCCACATCATGAGCTTTAGTGTCGGTAAATAGGCTTCCCGAACTACCGACCAGCGATCTTGCGTTGCATGGTGAGATAAGAACTGCAACGAGTAATGGTATAATGATAATAATGGCATATCTCATACAGTCACCTCACCTGTTTACTATCACGACGCCCTGAGACTCGACTTCCGCCTGAAGGCGCTTTCTTGTTTCCTTGTTCATCACGTCAATACGGTCTCCGACACAGCCATCCTCTTTTGCAATACCGATTGTCGATATATCGAGAGCGCCGATCGAGCATCGGATTATTACCTCATCCCCTCGCTCAACAACGGGAATTCTCTCAATCATCTGATATTCCAGAGCATCACCGGCACGAATGGTCTTGTCAGCACGCATCGAATCGAGCTTCACATTCGGTCGTACGATCTGGTCAAGATCATAGGTGACATCACACCGCTCAATACGGAAATCATCCGGATTGATATCCTCTCCTCGGCTTATCTTGCGATTTGCAACATAAGCGTCTTCGTAAATCCGAACAGTTGCTGAGGATGACAGCGTTTTGATAATTACACCGTCTCGTATGATATCGTACTTCAGAGAGTAGCTCCCCCTCGGAGGAGATGTCATATTCGAATATACTCTCAGCGAATCGCTCGGTCTGAGTTCATCGAATGACCGATTCTCCCTGACGCTTATCACCACCGATTCGGGACTGAGATTGAACCTCTCGACGATGTAATCCTTCGTTGCGTCAACGATTCTCTCGTTTGCCAGTATCTCACTTCCTGTGAGACAGAATAGAATCAACAATCCAATGTTGAAGTATTTCATATCAACTATCTCTTAAGGTTATTGGCGATGCCCGACATATCATCCGATGTCTGGATCGCCTTTGAATTCATTTCATAGCCTCGCTGGGCAACAATCATGTTCACCATTTCCGTTACCACATCAACATTTGACATTTCAAGATACCCCTGGGCAATTGTCCCAAGACCCTCCTCTCCGGCAATTCCGACTAACGGATCTCCGGATGCCGCCGTTTCTGTGAGGAGATTGTGGCCTATTGCTTTCAGACCGGCCGGATTGATGAATTTCGCCAGCTCAATCTGTCCAAGTTCCTGCGGATCGGTCTGCCCGACTATCTCAGCATAGATTACACCGTCAACGCCGACGTTTATCGACTCGGCATCATCCGGGACAGTAATTTCCGGATACATGAAATATCCATCTGATGTTGTTATCTGTCCCTCTGCGGAGAGCTTGAACGAACCATCACGAGTATATCCGATTGTACCGTCCGGCAGAGTAATCTGGAAAAACCCGTTCCCTTCGATGGAGAGGTCGAGAGCGTTTCCGGTCTGCTGAAGTTCCCCAATTTCATACTGGCGTGTTGTAGCGACGGGCCGGGTGCCATATCCGACTTCAAGAGCCGTTGGGACTGTGGTGCCGGTCGATGCGGATGTCCCCGCCGGTCTCAGATTCCTGTATAGTACATCCTGAAATTCAAGAGTGCTTTTCTTGAAGCCCGTTGTATTAACGTTCGCAAGGTTGTTTGCGATGTTGTCAACATTCATCTGTTGTGCGGCCATACCGGACGCCGCCGTTCTCATTGCCTTTAGCATATACTCACCACCTCAATTAGCCCTTTGCTCCCACCTCATTGACTGTCTTCTCGAGGCTCTCGTCCTCGATCTGTATAGCCTTCTGATTTGATTCGTATTCTCTGAAAGACTGTATCATGTCGACCATTTCGCGAATGACATCGACATTGGCCGTTTCAATATACCCCTGCCTTACCCACAGGCTCTCCGGTTCAACCGGAGCTTCATCCTCGGGAGCACGATATACACTTCCGTCAAATTTTTCCAGCCTCTGGGGATTTTCGAATGACACGAGTTGAAGTATCCCGCGCTCCTCGCTGTTAACTGAAACCGTACCATCGATTCCAACTGTCAACGTGTCTCCTGATTCTATCTGGATAGGACCGGAATCGGTTTGCAGTTGATAACCGTCCGATGTTACAACGATACCCTCGGTTGAAATCGTGAAATTACCGGCGCGTGTATATAGACTCTGGCCATCCGCAGACTGCACAACCATGAATCCCTTGCCATCCAGGGCGAGATTCATCGGATTATCCGTCCTTTCGAGTACAGATTGTGAAAAGTCCGTATAGATGTCATCGTACATTGGAATCTCCCATTTCTCCTGCCGCGACATTGTGCAATCCTTCGCTTCACTCAGTTCCTGAAGGAAAATATTCTCCCGCTTGAATCCTGGTGTGGATGCATTGGCAAGATTATTCGCAATGACTTCCTGTTTTCTGATCTGCGGCAGCATTCCGGATGCTGCCCTGTATATACCTTTAATCATGATATGTCTCCGGCTGAGTATTTAGCGAAAGGCGTGCCGATGATGGAAAGCAGAAGAAAGATGAAGCATAGAACAGCACAAGCACATGAATTACAGATACTTGAGCAGACTATTATGACTGTCGATTCAATTCAAAACAGGTATAGAGCAACTGATTTGATACTTACTTCTGGAAAGATTTTCCGGTTGACCGGGACAGGATTTCCTGTGGAGATAGTGATCAGTTTACGAGCCAGGGGGCAATCTTGCGGATAATTCTTGCGTGTTCTTCGGCTTCCTCCTCTCTGCCGAGATCTACAAATGATCTATATAGAGTGTATCTCGTTTCCAACTGAAGAGAATCGATCTGAAGCGCACGATCAAAATAGAACAGAGCGGAATCAGCCTGGTTCATTCTTATAAAGCATAAACCGGTGAAAAACTCGAGGACAGCAAAATCGTGTTCGCACATCTCGGAAGCTTTTTGAAAATGCTCCAGCGCCTCATCCAATTCACGACCCGAATAGAGTGTAAGACCATCATGAACGTGATCAGCGAAAGTGATATCGTCCATCACAACATTTGAATCGCTGAAGTCGCCCATTTTCTTCCAAACGAATTTCATCTCCTTGCCACCCATTAGAAACCCTACCGTCGAGTAGTTTGTGCGGAACTGCGAGTTGAGAACAAGCGCTCTCTCAGCCGGAGCCGACGGTTTCTGTCCCGTCGAGAACAGGATATAATCGGGTTTCAGATCAAGAAGATATTTTGTATTGAAATTGCGCTCTTTCCATGTCGTACTCATTCCCTCAATCTTCTCAGGGTTTTTCGCAATCTCAGGATCAGTCAGTCCGAGCATGTCGATGACTTTCTTTCCCTTGAGAATATATGACACCTTACCAATAGTCGTCGTGGCAAGAGAAAACCGTGACCGATCAATCTTGTTCAGGCTGTTTGCCATATATGTCATTTTCCTGAGAAAACTGCGTTCTATCTCTCTCGTTTGAAGAATGTAGTCTCTCGGTATTACAAGACTCCAGGCAACATATCCCACCACTACAGCGATTGCGGTAATCCGTACCCAACCTGCATCTTTCCTCTCTGCAACAAATCGATATATAGCAAATGTCAGGATTCCAAACAGCATCGGCAGTACAGGCAGGAAAAAACGATGGACTTTGAGAACATCACCACCAACGAGAATGATATACACGGTGTAAACAGCTGAACCAAGCCACAGCAGCTTGACTTTATCCGGCATATCACGCAAAAATGCAAATGGAATCAGCAGGAACAAACCAAACAAACCGTAGTGGTAACCGAACTGCATGACATATTCCACCCCGCTTCCGAGATACTCGATGGACATACCGGTCTTGGCATAGAATGGATTTGGCAGCAAATCGCCGAAATAGTATATCTTGAATATCGCGTACGGGATTAACAGCCCGACATACAGCCCGACATACCACGCAAGAGAGCGAAGATTTTCGCGCTTGATTATCAGCCTGTAGAGCAAAATAATCCCAAATACAAGACCGCCCTCCGGTCTTGTAAGAGTTGCAATCACCAGAATCGCCGGGACCACCGACGGCCGCTTGAACTCAGTGTATAGAGTAAGCGTAACGAGAAAAACAAAGAGACCGGTCTCCAGTCCCCCTATCACCCAATAGGCAAGAGCGCCGTTTGCTGCAAGAAAGATCGGAACCGCGAACGGTATAAGCCATCTCCTGGTATCTGAAAAATCCCTGCAAAAAAGGTATGCGAATATCAGAGTCAGCGCCCCGCAGGTCACTCCGAGTATTTTTGACATTATAATGATTGGAAAACCGAGGATCGAAGATATCGAGAGAAGCATTATCCAGAGGAAGTTGGTATAGCCCTCAACTCTCTCTCCATAGTTGAACACGAGACCGTGTCCGCTCTGAAAATTGTCGACATAACGATAGGATATGTAGGCGTCATCCTGTGTGAAACTCAAGGAAATGGAGTGCGCGACAAAAGCCGCAACGATAAGCAGAAGCAGAATAAGCTCGTAATTATTGAATTTCCTGTCGCTCATGTTCTTCTGAAGATAACCTTTTGCCATTATGGCGCAATATAGAAAAAGGCGCGACTTGAGTCGCGCCGAAATTCATTTGTACCGTCAGACAGATAATTATCACTGGGAGATATTGTGTACACCTGCAGCAGACGCAATATCTATCTCATTTAAGAAATCAGCCGCCTGCTCGGGTGGAGTTGGGTTAATATAAAACCCCGTTCCCCACTCGAAACCTGCAATCTTGGTCAGTTTCGGGAATATCTCCACATGCCAGTGATATTCCTTTTCGCTTCCCTCAATCAATGGTCCGGAGTGGATCACATAGTTAAACGGCGGATCGTTCAAAGCGAGTTTGAGTTTGAGAAGGATCTCTTTGAGTATGGATGCGAATCCCGCATATACAGCATCACTCGATTTATCAAAATGGGTTACATGCCTCTTGGGGATAATCCATGTCTCAAACGGGAATCGTGCGGCAAACGGCTGAATCGCCACCATCTCCTCATTCTGACCGACCACGCGCACACCCTGCTGCAATTCCTGCCTGACTATATCACAAAAGATACAACGTTCCTTGAAATCGTAATATATCCGTGATCCCTTTATCTCCTCGAGTACTCGCTTGGGAATAACCGGTGTAGCAATCAACTGACTGTGAGCGTGCTCAAGCGATGCCCCCGCAGCCTCACCCTGATTCTTGAAAAGCATGACATACCTGAAACGAATGTCGTTTCTCAAATCCGCCATCCTCATGCGATAGGCATCGATTACAATTTCGATTTCTGGTATGGACAGATCAACAAGATCGAGATGGTGATGAGGAGTCTCTATTATGACCTCATGAGCGCCAACCCCGTTCATCTTGTCGAACATCCCCTCACCCTCACGATTCAGATCACCCTCGATCTTAAGAGCGGGGTATTTGTTCGCAATTACCCGAAGAGTCCAACCCGGATTGTTGGGATTGGATTTGTCGGGACGAACAGCGAATATCTCAGGTGGAGTGAGATGCTCGTTGCCGGGACAGAACGGGCACATTTTGGGATCGCGAGTCTTAGGTGGACTCGCAAAGTCGGAGGGACGTTTCCCTCGTTCGGTGGATATAATAACCCATCTTCCAAGTATGGGGTCTTTTCTCAGTTCAGGCATTTATATCTCCCATTGCCCGGATGTCATTCCAGTTGCATCTTTCAAATGTTCTCAATCATTTATCGTCAGATATGGCGAATAGGTCAACCAACATTAATCGGAACTACCTAATTTAGCACGTCTTTGTTCAGCGAATTCGTCGAATATTCTCGTAAAAGTCTGCTTGTCGAGTTCATCAAATTCGACATCGCGGCGATTCATAGCCTTTCTCGCCGTCTCCATCGCCTTGTTGAGATTATAATCCGTAAACTTCCCATCCTCCATAACACCCCAGCAGAATGGTGGAATGTTTTTATCCGAAACAAGACCTGAACCAAAAACATTGCTCGCGAATCCGATAACTATACCCGTATTAAGCATGGTACCGATTCCGGTTTTAACATGATCGCCAATAAATGAACCGACTTTGTTGTGTCGGGTATCCTCCTGCCCGTCGCCTAAATCAACGCGTATGTTTCCATAGTTGTTCTTGAGGTCCGAGTTAGTGGTCATCGCACCGAGATTCACCCATTCGCCGAGATAGGCATGACCGAGAAAACCATCGTGCACCTTATTCGTATATCCGAGGATAATCGAATCCTCAATTTCTCCTCCGACCTTGCAGACTGAGCCGAAAGAGCAGCTATTCCTAATCATACCACCAACAACAGCGCTTGCCTTACCAACATAGCAGGGACCAAGAATACTGCTGTGAGGCATGATGCGCGCGTTCTCGTCAATATACACGGGACCGTCATCAGTGTTAATAACCACACCGGGATGCACCTGCGATCCTTTTCCAAGATAGATGGGATATCTGCCATAGAGTGCGGTCCGCTCATCGAGTTCTGCCCCTCTGTTGATGACAGCACCCTCGGAAGCTATCACGAATCTCTCGAAATCATCTTTGATTTGCTCCGAATTCAGGCTGACAAAATCCCAAATTTTGTGCACATGACGCAGCCTCACATCCCCTTTCGGGAGTTTCTTGATGATCTCCTTGAAATGACCATACCCCCAGTATTGCATAACTTCAAGACTGGCGGATTCATCACTACCCGGCATCAACACCGCAGCAACGAGATTACCATCCTGAAGATAGAGTGTCGACTTCTCGGCAGCTTTGAGCTGTCCGACAAAATCCTGGTCGGGGATGTATCTCCCGTTTACGAAAATCGCAGCAGACTCGGAGATCCCCTTGAAACTGTTGCACGATACTCCCGTTCTCAGTGTTGTCAGTCCGGCTATTTCGTTACGGATACAGAAGCGACAGTCGTATCCGTCAAACTGCGAGAACCATTTCTCATACAGGAGATCAATACCGAGAAGAAGCTGATAGACAGCACGGTTTACCGTGAGAGGATAGAAATATTCGTAGTTATCGTCTTCAAATACAAAAAGAAACGGACCAGCCATCCTCATTGCCCTTCGATATTAGCCGTTATCCAGTCAGATTATCCTGAAATAGTCAATTAACGCACAGCGGCGCGGTCGTGTAAAAGTGGACGCTTTCGTGATACCCTCACCGGTTGTACCGGCAATGGTCATCGTGGTGTGTCCCTCCCCACCGAAACCGAGTCCGGCATAATTTGGACCATTTTTGACAAAGATATTTCCGCCACAAATTTGAGCCATTTTGGAGAGGTTCGCCACACTTGTTGAGTGCATTACAAAGGAATGGTGGAACTGATGCTCAACCACAACGGCTTTCTCCATCGCCTCATCCACACTCTTGCATCGGACGACCGGGATGATTGGCATCATCTGCTCTGCCATGACCATCGGATGATCCCATTCGGACTCGAAGAATATCAGTTTGACTCCCGGCGGAGGTTTGATATCCAGCCGTTCGAGTATCTCGGAGGCGTTTTTGCCGATGAATTCACGCTGCACCTGAACGTGTCTAAGCCCACGTCCGGTTTTGTCTTCCTTGACGACAAGCTTTACCATGCGGTCAATTTCGGTTCCGGTCAACTCATACCCACCGTTCATGGATATCTCACGCTTAAGCGGGTTAATCACCGGATCAACCGCAAAGATTTCCTTTTCATCGGTGCACATGATATTGTTATCGAATGATGCACCGTCGATTATATGGCGTGCGGCTTTCGGGATTATAGCTGTCTCATCCACCACTACCGGAGGATTCCCGGGACCGGCGCAGATCGCCCTTCTACCGGAGGTAAGACCGAGTTTAACGACCGCCCCACCACCGGTAATGACGAGAAGATCAACATCCGGGTGTTCCATCAGCGCGCGTGCTTTCGCCTGCGTCGGTTCCTCTATCACATTTATCAAATGTTCGGGACCACCGGCCTCGATCATCGCATCGGATAGCAGCTTTGCTGTCTTCATGCAAACATTCTGTGCTGCAGGATGAACAGCAAAAACACAGGCATTGCCCGCAGAGATCATTGATATCGAATTATTAACGACAGTTGACACAGGATTGGTCGAGGGTGTGATAACACCTATTACGCCAAACGGCGCAGGTTCAACAAGGGTCAGACCATTGTCACCGGAAAACGACTCTGGACGCAGATCCTCCGGTCCCGGTGTCTTTCGAGCCTGAAGCTGAATCTTGAGCATCTTGTCGGGCATCTTGCCCAGCCCCGTTTCGGCAACCGCCTCTCGCCCGAGTTCCTCGGCAAATTGAAGTATCACGCTCCGCATCGCGGCAACCAGTTCCATCCGCTTTTCGAGCCCCAGATCGAGCAGTTTCCTCTGGGCAATACGAGCGGCGCTCGTAGCCTGATCGAGAGTCGCAAACGATACCGGACCGAAATTCTTCTGAGTCGTATCTGATCGAGATACGAAGCAGGTTGGACCGGATGGTTCAGTTATCACACTCGATTCGGGTGATGCCTCAGATCCATTTGTCGATCCATTCGTAGAGTTATACCCCAACTCCCGGAGTACCTCCTCAACTATTCTATTAACCTGATTATCATTAGTCATATAGAGGCTCGACCTCCCTGTCAAATTGAATCTAATCTATGAAAGATAAGCGTATACGGCAAGCAAAATGTCCATTAAGCGGGGTATTGATTAATGGATATATCTCTAACCTTAATAGAGAGAACACGAGCCTTTCGACTCAACGCAAAATGAGAGGAATCAATTTAATCCTCAAAGAGACTATCCCAGGCTTCTTTTCTGTCTTCTTTTGTTGCAGGAGTCTGCTTCTTCAATAGATGCAGGAACCTTGGGGTAAAATATTCGCAGAAATTCGCCTTTTCCTTATAGCGGACCCATTCCGCGACCGCCGACTCCTTGCATTGATGAAAGACATCCTTATCGTAGTGCAGACAATTGAAACAAGCCTTGATGGGTGAGGAGCAGTGCGGACATTCATCCTTACGGGTAGGTTTTTCCTCGACCTCAATCTCTTTCTTGCAATTCCAGCAGGTAATCAGGTTAATCATTGGTATAATACCGGTTAGTTTATGGCAAAAGCCTAATTTAGACCCTTTTTAACGGGAGACTATCCGAAACAGTTGACGCTTTGCTTCGGCAATATCTATCCACTATACTGACGGCAGCCTTCATTGTTCCGGCTTGCCGTCAGCTACGGTTGATCAAATTCAAATCGATGCGAGGTGTGCTCTATTCACCTTCCGGTAAACCGCTCGGGAAGACGTCATGCACATTAGTATGTGGACGCGGAATGACATGCACGCTTATAAGCTCGCCAACCTTCTGTGCGGCAGCAGCTCCGGCATCTGTTGCAGCCTTACAGGCAGCAACATCACCCCGGATAAGCGCGGTCACATACCCGCCCCCAACTTTCTCATAGGCAACCAGTTTTACCTTGGCTGCTTTCACCATGGCATCGGAAGCTTCGATAAGGGCAACAAGTCCCTTGGTCTCGATCATTCCTAAAGCTTCCATGCACTCCTCCTTCTACCCATAAGGTGCTTTTTCGATGTATATACGGGCTGTATAATTCAATGTCAAACAAAATCTTGTTTGCTTCGAATCTCTGCAATCTTCTTCGAAGCATACAGGAAGGGTGTATCTATTACAGCCACGATTATTTTCAGAACATAAGTTGTAATAACGATTTGCAACAGAATATCCATTTCAAACACACCCAGAAAAGCAATAACCGTAAACACCACAGAATCCACCAACTGACTCACCCATGTTGAGAGGTTATTGCGCAGCCAGAGATACCTCCCCCCGGTTTTTCTTTTCCAGAACAAAAACGACCAGATATCATGATGCTGGCTTATAAGGTATGCTGTCAGACTCGCTACCACAACACGCGGCATCAATCCAAACAGTTCCTGCAGATGCCCGAGCATGAAATCGGATTCATCCGGCGTGAAATGTATGGCAAACTGCATCGCAACCGTTGCCCATACAAGAGAATAGAATCCTATCCAGACCCCTCTCCTCGCCTCTCTGTGGCCGTAGTGTTCCGACAGAATATCGGTTGCGAGGAATATCGAGGAATAAACGATATTTCCAAGTGTCGCAACCATTCCGAACAGCTCGACCGTTACAACAACCTGGATATTACAAACAATCCCCGAGCACGCAATGACCGCATACAATCCGTTTCGCCCCCACAATCTGAAGGCTAAAAGTACGGCAGAGAGATCGAATACAATGAAAATCAGCCAGAGTAGTTCGTTTGGCATTGCTCCTCCGTGCAGATTGAAACAAGGACCGAACCGGCGACATGTCAACCTGTTTCTCCGGATTTCGCATATCCCCGATATACCTGTATCTGAAAAAAGGTTTGCACGCACAAGCTCTATTTCTATATTTAGGATTCTAATTGAAAGGATTGAGATGAAAATACTCGTAGTTGGTTCAGGCGGCAGAGAACATGCAATATGCCAGAAATTGTCACAATCGAATCTTGTGACAAAGATATACTGTGCCCCCGGAAATGCGGGAATCGCTGAGATTGGAGAGTGCATTGATATCGGTGCAAATGATATCTCCGGGCTCGCTGACCTGGTCAAGAGAGAGCAGATCGATCTGACAGTCGTGGGACCGGAAGAACCACTGACACTTGGCATTGTGGATGAATTCGAGGAACAGGGTCTTCGGATTTTCGGACCGCGCAAGGAAGCATCGATGATCGAAGGCTCCAAGGCATTTGCCAAGGAATTCATGAAACGGTATCACATTCCGACTGCACCATTCAAGATTTTCGAGAACCGTGAGGATGCAATCGCCTTCTGCAACGAAACTCGCTATCCTCTGGTTATCAAGGCGGATGGACTCGCTGCCGGTAAAGGCGCTATCATCGTGAATAATGTCGAGGAAGCACAGAACACGGTCAACAAGATGATGGTGGACAAAGTCTTCGGTGAGGCTGGAAACAAAGTCGTTATTGAAGATAAGCTCGTTGGTGAAGAGATCACGGTGATGGCATTCACGGATGGAGAGCATATCCTTCCTATGCTGCCCTCACAGGATCACAAACCCGCATACGACAATGATCAGGGTCCCAATACCGGTGGAATGGGTTGCTACTGCCCGGTACCCTTCGTGCCGGACAGCATGATGGTGGATATCTATGATCTTATCCTGGAACCCGTTGTGCGGGGCTTGAAGAAAGAGGGGCGGACATTCAAGGGGATCATTTATGCCGGATTGATGGTGAACGACCGGGGACCAAAGGTAATCGAGTTTAACTGCCGTTTCGGTGATCCCGAAACCCAGGTGGTCTTACCTCTTCTGCGCAATGATCTGGCGGAGATTTTCATCGCCATCGTGGACAACAATCTCAATCTCGAAGACCTTATATGGCGTGACCTGTACGCCGTTTGTGTCATTCTGGCTTCCGAAGGCTACCCGAAGAGTTATGAGAAAGGCAAAGTAATCCATGGACTTCCGAAAGCATCGGATGACCGGAGACACTTTGTATTCCATGCAGGAACCGCACTTAAAGACGGAAAAGCGGTAACCTCTGGCGGGCGTGTACTCGGAGTTACGAATCTTGACGCCAACCTTCACGATGCCATAGCCGGTGCTTATGAAACCGTCGAAAAGATCAAGTTTGACGGTGTATTTTACAGATCAGACATCGGACAGAAGGCTGTCCGGCGTAGAGGCAAGATATCCAAGTAAAGGAACCCTGTATGAAGAGCAGTGTATTAGTTATGGCAGGCTCAAAATCGGATTCCGATGCTGTAGCCCGCTGTGAGGAGTACCTAACAAAACTCGGCATTTCGTTTGAGACAGAGTATAGCTCAGCCCACAGAGACCCGGAAAAAACATCAAAATTGGCAATGGAGGCGGAATCGAATGGATTTTCAGTGATAATATGCCTCGCCGGGATGGCGGCTGCCTTGCCGGGTGTCGTAGCGGGTCACACTAAACTTCCCGTTATCGGCGTGCCACTCGATGGCTCCCCGTTGAACGGTTTTGACGCGCTGCTGTCTATAGTACAGATGCCGCCCGGAGTACCGGTTGCGACAGTTGCTGTTGGAAAAGCCGGAGCCGCTAACGCAGCGGTACTCGCAGCGAGAATCCTCGCACTGAAGGATGAAAAGATCAAACAGAATCTGGAAAATTATATCGAAAGTTTAAGGAGTAAATGAAAGTAGGTACGGTATGAATTGCAGAAAAACCATCATGCTTATCACTTGTGCTGTGTTCGCGTTTTTCGCCCTTTCGTCTCTGGCAACCGCACAGGATAACACAGCAAAAGAGAAATTCAACGAGGGTATAGAGGCTGAAAAAGCGGGTAAGAATGATGCCGCAGTAGCAGCCTATAAGGCAGCAATCGAGGCTGATGCGACCTATCCGGATCCATACCTTAATCTGGGTGTACTCTATTTCAGCCAGAAAAACTATAAAGACGCAGTTACGATATTCAAGAAATATACAGAACTCAAGTCGGACGATCTCGATGGCTTCAAAAATCTCGGATTTGCCTGTGTAAAGGCAAGAGACATCAAGAATGGCGCAGCAGCTTTCGATTCGGGTTTGAAACTCGACCCTAAGAATACGGAGCTTCTCAGAGGTTATGCGGAACTTTATCTCGAGGGCAGCAATTGGGCAAAAGCGGTAGAGCGCTATAACGCTTATCTGGAAGCCAATCCGAATGATGCAAAGGCACTTGTCAATCTTGGAGAAGCGCAGCAGAATCTTGGCAATTATGATGAAGCTGTCGCTGCCTATCGTCAGGCGAGTGTTGTTGATCCAAACTATGACTTTGCCCACTTCCAGCTTGGCTCGCTGTATCTGAATCAGGAGGAGTGGTCCAAAGCTGCCAGCGCATTCGAGAAAGCCACCAAAATCGACAAAAACTACTGGAAAGCATGGTATAATCTTGCAGTTGCCTATCAGGCTATGCAGACAGCCGAGGATTATGTCTCTGCATATAAGGCGTACAAGAAATTTATGTCTCTGACTGCCAGGAGCGGCAGTTCCCAGGTCAAGAAGATGCGTTCACAGGCAAAGCAGATCATGGATCAACTTGAAGCATACTTCGAGGCTGAAGCAATAGACTACGAATAACTCTGGATATATGTTGATATCCAAAGCTGCCGGATTCTAATTCGGCAGCTTTTTCATTGTGCATAACTTCTCATTTCTCGCTTTTTCGGGCTGATTTAGCTTGATTGTTGGATTGAATCGGATACCTTACTCAGTTGATGTTCAGTACACGATAGCGTATGAATACTACTGATTAATCTATCGATTCGAGCCATGTCGAGAAATCTTGCTACAGAAGAAGGCACAACAACCGTTTCATTTGTAATAAATGTAATCCTGTTCGGGTTGAAGCTTGTGGGGGGGATACTTGGGCGAAGCAGCGCTCTTCTTGCAGATGCACTCAATTCTCTCCTCGATATCGTTGCCAATGCCGCTGCATGGATCGGGATAAGAATAGCCAACCGTCCTCCGGATGACAGCCATCCATACGGGCACGGGCATGCCAACACTCTATCCGCAGTATTCGTAGCGATTCTTCTTGTGATTACGGGAGTCTATATTGGATTAAACGCTATTTATGCCATTATATACGTCCAGTATGAAACACCGGGGAAGATCGCAACTGTAGTTGCGGGCTTGACAATTATTGTGAAAGAAATTCTATATCATTGGACGATAAGGGTCGGCAGGCAGACCAACTCCCCGGCGGTTATCGCAAATGCTTACGATCATCGCACGGATGTTTATACCTCTCTCGGTGCTCTTTTCGGCATTGTGGTCGCACAGCTTGGAGTTCCTGTTCTGGATCCAATTGCGGGCTTCTTTATTGGACTCCTGATTCTGAAAAATGCCATTACTTTAATAAAGGATAACATACATTCGCTTATGATTGGTGCTCCGGATCGTGAAACACTCGATCAGATATATGAAACCGCAGCCACACATATCAGTGTAAAACAGGTTAGAGATATCAAGGTACGATCTGTCGGAACGAAGTACATCGCTGATATCAAAATCATGGTGAAAGGCGATCTCTCGGTTGCAGAGGGGCATGATATAGCAACGGATCTCAAACGATGCTTACTTGAACAGGCTGACAACCTGCAGGATGCCATGATTCATGTGGAACCCTATAAGGAAGATACAAGAAAGGACAACTCGTGAAGTTTGCTCAGGATATATGCGAGCTTATCGGCAACACCCCCCTTGTCAAGCTCAATGCAACCGTAGCTCACATTCCCGCACTCGTACTCGGAAAACTCGAATTCCTTAATCCATCCGGCTCGATCAAGGACCGTATGGCGAAATATATTATCGAACAGGGAGAAAAGACCGGTGAATTGTCAACCGGGGATGTGATTGTGGACAATACATCCGGGAACACAGGTGCCGGTGCCGCAATGGTAGCCTCGGCCAAGGGTTACAGATCGGTTTTCACCACTCCGGAGAAAACCAGCAAGGAAAAGAAAGACCTTATAAAATCATTCGGCGCGGATATAATCATAACGCCATCGGACGTTCCGCACGATGATCCTTCGAGCTACTATATGCAGGCACGGAAACTCGGTGAAAAACCCGGTTATTTCTATCTCGATCAGTATCACAGTCAGGTCAACGTTGAGGGACACTACCATACAACCGGTCAGGAGATATGGGAACAGACAGATGGCAAAGTCACGCACTTTTTCTGCGGTATTGGAACCGGCGGAACGATATCGGGTGTGGCAAGATATCTGAAAGACAAGAATCCGGCAGTCAAGATAATCGGTATAGATCCGGTGGGATCGCTGTTTCATGCATACAAGAACGATATGCCGATACCAAAACCGCGCCCTTATAAAATGGAGGGTATCGGGACGGATGTCATTACGAAGGCATTTCATAAGGATTTTATCGATGAGGTTGTAATTGTATCCGACCGGGATGCATTTCTCGCAGCGAGAGAGCTGTGCAGGCGTGAAGGGATATCATCGGGTGGCTCATCCGGGGCTGTTCTGTATGCAATACAGCATTATGAAGGTATTTTAACCGAGAATGACGTTGTTGTAGGAATTTTGGCAGATAGCGGGATACGATACCTCTCCAAAATGTATAATGATGAGTGGATGAAGGACAACGGACTACTTGCCGAAGCAGAAGTAGTGGAAGAAATTGAATAGCAGCACATTAGCATAAATGGAGGAATCAACATGCACAGAATAACGCTTGCCTCAGCAATTTGTATTTTGTTTATGATGGTAGTTTCAGCAAGCGGACAGGGACTCGAAAAACCTCTCGATGCTACAATCGGATTTTCAGAGCGTACATTCGAATTCGGTTTCATGCCGGCCGGAACAACCGTCATGCATACGTTCACTTTAAGAAATGACGGCTCCGATACACTCCGCATAATCCGTGTAAAGCCGACCTGTGGCTGTACCAATGCTCCCCTGTCCAAGACCGATCTTGGTCCTGGAGAAACAGCCGACTTGGATGTTTTTTTCGATTCCAGAAAATTCAAAGGCAAGGTTGTCAAGAAGGTGTCGATTCTTTCAAACGATCCCAAGGATCCGTACTCCGAAATCGCATTCAGCGCGCAAATTGAGAGTAGACACCCATTGCTGGACATAGACCCGATGGTTGTAGAAGCTGACAAAATTGAAGGTGGATCGTACAGGGTGAAATTGTCGAATACATCCGATGAATCTCTGAAACTGGAGATTCTGTCGGAATCAGCTCCATATGTCGAAACAAAGCTATCACGAGATGAGGTCGCTCCCGGCCAGACAGCTGACTTGATGGTTAAAATCAATGACAATTACAATGAGGTTAAAAATCCCTGGTATTCGATAACAATACAGACTAATGATCCAATGCAGAACAGGGTTTCGATACCGATAAAGCTGCCAAATAAGTAATTTAACCGGAATTTCAAGGCTGACAATACGGTAAATAATATCCTGGGCAGATCTGATTAAAAAACCCTTGACAGTCAGCCGACCACATATTAATTGATTATAGAGATTTTGAGGGTGTTCCTCTGCTGTCCCTGGGTAGTTTCCTAGCCCCCTCTACCCTACCAGAGCACACCCTCTTTTTTTTGTTCGAGTCACTCCTGATTTGCAGAATCCCGTTTCACCCCTGCAACCTGCAACCATTGCGCAACATGGATTTATGTACCCACATAGTTAATGTAATCTCATGATTTCCGCCAATATGCCGATTATACAGAATATAAAAAACAATTTTGCCAAAGCGGGAATTACCTCTGATTCTGGTAACCCCGACACACCGCTCAGTTGGAGGAAAAACCAGGTTCGAGCCTGTGACTGAACTCTCAAGCGGAATTGTTACGAGCAAATATCGAGAGCAGAGACCGGTCCTATTCTAATTGGGAGAGTATTAACGGGCTGTTTCCTGGGAAAGGGAGAGCAGCTTATGAAGACTCGATTTTCACTGAAACTATCACACAAGATTATGCTGATGGTTTTCGTGATCCTCGTTACATCCATATCCGGATTGACGATTGTCAGTGTCACGAAATCATCCAGTTATCTTGAGGACGTTGCCCGCCAGGATCTTGCGCATCTTGCGAAAATGGCTGAAGGACAGTGCAGGATAGCTGCCGAGAACGCCAATCAGAAGCTTCAGAGCGATCTGATCGTAGCAAGACAGCTACTTAATGAGTACTCGGAAAGCGAAATCATCGTCGAAAACGGAGAAATGATTGCTGATCCTAACGGAAAAAGAATTACACTCAACAAGCATACAGACTTCGTAGACAATGTAAAGGATTTCACCGGATCTACCTGCACCATTTTCCTTAATGAGTCTTCCGGTTCGCGAAGGATTGCGACAAATGTTCTTAACGAAAAGGGAGATCGTGCTATAGGGACTTATGTTTCGGAAGCTGTGTATAATACAGTAGTGCGAGAAGGCAGAACCTTTCTTGGAAGAGCCTGGGTAGTATGCGACTGGTACGTAACGGCGTATGAACCGATCCGGAATCCGCAATCGGAAATAATCGGGATACTGTATGTCGGTGTTAAAGAACAGTCACCCACACTAAAAGAAGCTATGCTTTCCCAGACTGTCGGTAAAACGGGATATCTGTATGCGATAGACACCGATGGTGTCCTGAGAGTCCACCCTGCCCAGGAGGGCTCGAATATCAGCCAGTACGATTTCATAAAAGAGATCATTCGGAAAGCTCCGACCCTGTCCGAGGGTGAAATAGGCTGGATTATCTACCCGTGGATAAATAAGGAACTGGGGGAGACTAAGGCACGTGACAAGATAGTTGCATACATGTATTTCGAGGAATGGGACTGGATAATTGCTGCTGGAAGTTACCTTGAAGAATTCACTGCTCCGGCTTCCAATATCCGTAACGTCGGTATTATGTTCGGGGTCTTATTTCTTTTGGTCTCTCTGGCCGTCGCATTCCTGATTGCCCGTTCCATTACAAAGCCTATATCGAAACTCGTAGGCGTAGCGGATGCTGTATCCGTAGGTGATGTCCGTCATGAAATAGATATAAGAAGTCAGGATGAGGTTGGGCAGTTGGCAGATTCATTCAGGAGTATGATAGCATATCTGGGTGAACAGGCAAACATTGCAGAGAGCATTGCCAATAACGACCTGACTATCGCCATTGAGCCAAAATCCGAACACGATGTTCTGGGTAATTCAAACAAGAAGATGCGCGATAACCTTGTGCAAATTATCTCTCATCTTGCAGATAACGCGGCAGAACTTGCATCAGCGGCGACAGAGATTGCAGCGACATCCGAAGAGTTGTCCCGTGGCTCCCGTGACCAGGCAGAGAGAGTTACCGAAGTCTCTGTCGGTATCGAGGAGATGACAGCTACAATAGCAGAATCCGCCAAGAACGCCCACTCAGCGGCTGAAGCCTCTCAGGGAGCATCCAGTACTGCTTCTGATGGTGGACAAGTTGTCAGCGAAACCAATCATGGAATGTCGGAAATAGCTAACGTTGTGCAGGAATCGGCGAAGTCTATTCAGGAACTTGCCAGATCCGCAGACCAGATTGGTGAAATTATAACAGTTATTGACGACATAGCGGATCAGACAAACCTTCTCGCTCTCAACGCCGCTATCGAGGCAGCCCGAGCCGGCGAACAAGGCCGGGGCTTTGCTGTGGTTGCGGATGAGGTCCGTAAACTCGCCGAGCGCACCGGAAGAGCTACGGGCGAGATTACCGGTATGATAAAGACCATTCAGGATGTCACCCAGACTGCCGTACAGTCAATGGAATCGGGTGTTGAGAAGGTCTCGCAGGGTAGAGAGCTTGCCGATAAGGCGGGCCAGAGTCTGAGCGAAATTGTCAATCAGGCGCAGTCTGTTGTGGATATGATCCAGCAGATCGCAACGGCTACCGAGGAACAGTCTACAGCATCATCCGAGATCGCCAAATCTGTTGAAGGGATCTCTGAGATAACCAAACAGACAGCAAACGGAGCGGAACAAGCCGCTGCCGCCGGTGAGCAACTCAGCAGGCAAACTGAGGGCTTGAATGCTATTGTCAAACAGTTCAAAATTGCGAAAGACTCATAATCTTATCTCTTGATAAGAAAGACCTGTTAACAGAGGGGAGTGTATCACTCCCCTCTTTCTATAAGTAGAACAAGGACGGGTGCTAACAAAAATTTGGTTGCATAACACAAAACATCGTGTAAATTGTACGGCCGAATCATTTGAAAGCCACCGTAGCTCAGATGGTAGAGCAGACGATTCGTAATCGTCAGGTCAGCAGTTCGATCCTGCTCGGTGGCTCTTTAATTATCACCTAATCCCCTGCATCGTCATCCATACTGTTTTTACAGCAATGTGCTGCGGGCGCTACATACTGAGTCAATTTCATTTGTCGGCTTCCAAGCAAAAATGTGGGCATTCCTCATTTCATAGCTTCATTTTCGCGTTGAATTAACAATCCGGTACTTCGTCACCATTCGGATCACACGGCATGAATCCGCTGGTAAAGACGTAATTGATCAAATACACCACATCATCAATATCCTCGAGGCCGGAACAATCCGCATCACCCGATTCTATAGGAATCGGTTCCGGTCCACTCTGGAAGATGTATTCTATCAGGTAAACAATGTCATCAATGTCCACACCACCGCTGTTGTCGGCGTCACCGCAGATATATGGCGGCTGTGGCATCTCAATAACGGATATCGTTATCCACTGGTAATCCGTCGCCTTACCGGCATCTCCAAGAACGACATAGAAAGTGTAGTCACCTACAGTAAGAGGTGTACCGGATATGACTCCATCCTCACTCAGAGTTGTCCCATACGGTATCTGTCCGGTTATTTTGTTCCATGTATAGGGTGGAGTTCCCCCAACCCCCCAGAACTGATAGTAGAATGGCTCATCTACATACACCTGCGGCATGTCGAGACAGCACTGAATATAGGGACCGCCACCCTCGCACGCATCGCCCTCACCATCACCATCTTCATCATACTGGTAGTAGTTCGGTACCGAGACACAATTATCGCAGGCATTCCCGACTTCATCTTCATCATCATCCAACTGATCCGGATTATCCGTGAATTGACAGTTATCGAGGGAATCCAGAATGGAATCATTGTCATCATCATCATCACATAGATCACCGTCACCATCCAGATCATTATCATTCTGATCGGGATTGGGGGTTGTCAGGCAGTTGTCACACAGATCGCCGACACCGTCTGAATCCGCATCCTCCTGCCATGGATTGTAGTCATTCGGGCAGTTGTCATAGGCATCGAAGAGGCTGTCACCATCCGAATCCATGTGGTATATATCCGGGTAGAAACCAACTGTGCTCGCACTGTAGTCGGGTACCACAAGAATCAGCGCTGGTTTGTGGTAAAACAGCTGAGAGGGAGCATCGAGACCATCCACGAACAGGAATGGATCATCGGTAAAAGTCGGATCATAGCGATAGACTTCACCCGTCTGGAAGAATGATCCGTAGTAATTCCCCTCATTGTCCTCTGTAAGATACGCTATGTAGTTGTCCGTTGACAGAGGTTGAGTAACAGATCCATCATTAAGACTAATACGAGCAACCGCTCCATCGTCTCCAATTCGAATTGTAGCGAGAAGAGTATTGGTCTCTTTCTCGAACAATAGACCGATCGGGAAAGGGACTTCCGGATCATTATTTTTAAATAAGGAATAGGAATAATCACTAAGGCTTACCTGATAGATTCTGTTCGGTGTACCATCTGACACATACAGATACCCGGATGTATCAGATACAATACTGTTCAGCAGACTCGTTCCGGGTATGGGGATATTAACGACTACCGATGCAGTACTGACCTGAATCCCGAGAACAGCATGGGTACCGGCACACCAGAGTGTATCTCCGATCAGATGCAGACCGCCAACCTGTTGGGGAAGACCGGTCATATAATAACTCTGCTCTCCATTACTGTCGACCTGCACGATAGTAGCATTATTCCAACAAGCAATAAGATAGCGATTCCCCACAGAATCATAGGTTACCCCCTCAGGTCCTCTATAAAGATCCAGAGGTGCCGCAGCGAGTGTTAGTGGAACAATAGTTATAACTGTTAGCAAACAGATTAAGCTCTTCATATCTCCTCCTGACAATGTTAGGTTTTGATGCTGGTGAGATGACAAATATCGAGCATTTTGTAACAGTGCTGTTTGAACCCTTCGAGATTTATAGTTTCATTGGGATGCAATCGAGGAGATCAGAGAAAGGATCAAACAACCCTTGAACAATGACCCTCGAATATCGTCATTTCATTAAGTGTCATCCTCTACATAGAATGTTGCACATGTACAGAATGTCTTTCGCACGATGTTGTAAAAATCGTTGATTTGAATGATCTATTGTCAAGCGGGATAGTTGTATGGTTGCTCAGGATGATAGAACTGACAGCTATATTCGTTACCCTTTTTAGTGGAATCTCCCCCTGACATGCTTATTATGCTGGTAATGATCGAGTATTACAAATGAGTATAAACACACTTTACAGCGAATTCCGGGACGGTAACCTCAAGGCAGAAGAGAAGCTGTTCAGAGATTTGTCAGACAGATTCGGCTTCTTCGTGCAACAGAGAATATGGGATGAGCAGGATGCTCTTGATATCGTGCAGGAATCACTTGTGGTAATCGCCGGCAAATTCCGGGATATGGAATTCGAGACGAGTTTCTCCGCCTGGGCTTACCGTGTGCTGGAGAACAAGATATTAGAGTATTATCGCAAAAAACATTGTCATGAAAGCAAGTTCGCACAGATGGTCGAGGAGAATCCGGGAGCACATCAGAACGCCCCGGATCCTACTCTGCAGAACAGATTGCTTGATTGCCTTAAGAAGATTAATGAATTAAACAACAGATATGCAAGGATTCTGAATTTCCAATATCAGGGCTATACAACGGAAGAAACATGCAAGAAACTCAGTGTCACCAGAAACAACCTGTACATACTACTGTCGAGGGCAAGATCGATGCTTAAGCTCTGCCTGCAGAGAGGAGACATCAGATAATGGGTGGTTGTTCGGACAAACACTTCAGGGACCTGCTCCATGCTTATGAGTTGGGCATGCTGACCGATGAGGAGAGGCGCGAACTCGAACTGCATCTTCTCGAGTGTGACAGCTGCATGGAGGAAGTGAAGCATCTCAGAGCAACAATCAATACAATGAGGCAGAGTCAGGATGTGCGGGATTCGGTCGAGCAGATGGCTTCCGAAACTGAACGTGCTGCAGATACAACCGAGAGCGAAACGATCGGGATAATAAGGGGCTGGAGAATGATCGTTCCGACCACCCTCATAGCTGCTGTGGTCATTCTGATATTGATTCTCAAACCCTGGCATATCGAGTTTCGAACCGATAAAGAGGCTATCGCCCTGCAAAACCGCCTCGCTGTAATGTATTTCGACAATCTCGCCTCTCCCGATGATTCATCCCGGCTGGGTGAGATAGTAACGAATCTCCTTATCTCCGACCTATCCGAATCCGAATACGTTCAGGTAGTCTCTGAACAGAGATTGTATGATATTCTCCGTTTGATGGGGAAAGAGGGTGTAACGGAAGTAAGCAGGGAAACAGCAACAGAAGTGGCAGAGCATGCGAATGCCAACTGGATGCTTCTCGGAGATATCCTTCAGGTTGAGCCGGAATACATACTCGTTGGACAGCTCGTCGAAACAGCCTCGGGCAATGTGATCGCATCACAGAGAGTCTCAAGTGGTGAAGATGGTGATATTTTCTCGGCTGTGGACCAGCTTACCGTCGAAATCAAAAGAGATATGGAACTTCCAGTCGCGGCGCAACGGGAGCCGGACAGACTGATTGCGGAGATAACGACCCACTCTCCCGAAGCCTACCGTCAATACCTGAACGGGATTCATTATTTCCGAAAATACTACTGGATAGATGCGAGAACCTGTTTCGAAAAAGCCGTTGAGGCGGATTCGACATTTGCAATGGCCTATTATTTCCTCGCCATGCTAAAGGATCCCGGGTTAATCGACAAGGCGGTTGAGTACTCCGACCATGCCAGCAATATTGAGAGACATTATATAAAGAGCCTGAAGGCTTCGGCTGTGGGAGACAAGGACCTCGCAATCGCAGAACTGAAGGAGCTCGTGAAACGCTATCCGGATGAGAAACGTGCCTACTATCTTATGAGTTCTTATGCGGCAGGCAGACGAGACTATCGGGAATCACTGGAAAATCTGCACAGGGCCATCGAAATCGACCCAATGTATAAGGAGGCTTATAATTACCTTGCAAGAGTCTATTCATGCCTTGACAGCCTCGATAAGGCAATATGGGCCATAAATAAATACATTGATCTCGCACCCGATGAAGCCAACCCACTGGATACGAGGGGAGCGATATACGCGGAGCATGGTGATCTTGATAATGCCATCAAATCTTACCGAAAAGCTCTTGAGATCAAGCCGGAATTTTATCTGTCGCTTTCCTACCTCGGCATAATGCATCTATTCAAGAGAGAATATGCGGTAGCCGAGAGTTGTTTCAGCGCCTATGCCAATCTGGACGAGCCGACTCTAAGGTCATCCGGGCGACTGTACCTTTCATACATTCCAATTTACAGGGGTAGATTTAACGAAGCTCTCAGAACCATCGACGAGTACATGGCAAAGGGGCACGAGGAATTGCCCGGCAGGGAATTCCCGTTCCTGAACGGACTTAAGGCATATATCTACCAGACAATCGGTGATCTCGATAGCGCTGTGGATGAAGCCCGGAAAGCCGTTGAAGGTTATCGCAAGAACCGTCCAAACGACAAGGAGAACTTCATCGGATTATATATCCAGTTGCTTGCAGAGAACGGTGAAATTGAGAGAGCCAAAGAAGAAGCATCCAAGTTGAAAAACGAACTGGAAGCCGGCAGATTCGGGATGTCGAGCTATTGGCACGCTGTCGGGAGCATCGCCTTGAACAGCGAGGATCCGGATTCGGCTGTTGCGTGTTTCAGAAGAGCCGCTGAGGAGGACACCGATTTCAGCACTCATTATATGCTGGCGAGAGCATATCTTGAGGCTGGGATGCTGAGTGAAGCGGTAGCCGAATTTGAGAGACAACTCTATACCTACACATCCCCCCGATCTTATTGTGGAACACAGGATGTAAAGATGAACTACTATCTTGGAATCGCTTACGAAGAATCACGCTGGTACGACAAGGCTATAGAACGATATGAAATGTTCATTGAATACTGGGGAAATGCTGATCCACAAATACCCGAAATAGAAGACGCCCGCAACCGTCTGGCTCAATTAAAGCATCTGTAATAGCATATTTTCTGGTATTTTGGGGGGATTAAAAAATGGCGCCCCCCAGAATCGAACTGGGGACACACGGATTTTCAGTCCGTTGCTCTACCAACTGAGCTAGGGCGCCAGAGCGGTTGATTATTTAATCTATTATTCGGTTTATGTCAATATCTTTTTAGCACTTGGTCGTTAGTATGTCGCAGCAAATGGTTGGAGCTATTCCGTCCCCTCACTCAGTATATTTGCGACCCTTTTTTCGAGTAAATCGAGCTTACCGAGGACAAGTTCCAGTTTTGCGTCAACATCACCAATTGCAGAACGGAGTTCCTTCAATTCGAGATAATTCTTGCGCTCCCGATCATCAAGAGATTCAATATCTTCCTTCACATCAGCGATGCCGTCGATGATCTTTGGGAGATCTCTATACAGAATCGTCCCAACTGCATCAATGGAGAACTGAATTTCTTTTTCACTCATGGTTTATTAACCGCAACAGACTGGTTATCCGCAATTGAATCAAATCTGCTCAGATTTCTGAACGCCCAGGAGCTGATCTTTCTCGTAACAGAAAACCGTGTCCCCGAGAATGGCGCACCAAGTACGACAACGGTTATATCATGCCCCTCGCTGTCCGACATACGAGTGGCAAGACAATACCCGGATTCAACGATATACCCCGTCTTTCCCCCAGCGATTTTCCATTTTGACAGGAGTAGACGATTCGTATTAACAATATTCCTGCGTCTCTTATGATTTAATGAACGGTATTGATATCTATATGTAGTCAGCGCATCTTTAATCAAATCCTGCTTGAGAGCGGTATGAAGCAATCGCACACAATCCTCAGCCGTTGAGACATTATGCTCATCGAGACCCGTAACCTCATAAAACTCCGAATCGTACATCCCGATCTCTCTTGCCTTCTGATTCATCAAGTCGATGAATTCATCGAGCGGAACACCGCACTCTCTAACGATTGCCCTCATAGCGCGGTTATCAGAACTGATTAAGGCGATGTAAAACAGATCGCTTGCGTAGAGCTTCTCGCCGATTTTCAGGTGTGATCGGGCAGAGTTACGCGCATCTTCCCTCGTCACCTGAATAACTTTCGTCCAATCGAAATCCATGTCGCATAGCACAAGGGCAGACAGAAGCTTTGTTATTGATGCAACCGAGCGAGGTGTATCTGCATTGCGGGAATAAATAATTTCGTTTGTCTCATTATCAACTACGATTGAGGCACGGCAATTGAGATATGGTCGCCCGGAGAGTTTTCTCTCAGAGGGAAAGAATACATCGTGCGGAGAAATAGACTGGGTCGCCAGACAACTATTTAGTAAAGTTGACGATTCGATCGTATTCCGCAGAGGATATCCGAACCTGTAGTACACTACCAACAGAATTACACACAGCGCTGAAACGAGGATAATCCTTCTGCTATTCTTCATTCTTCTGCTTCTCCAACTCAATTGCATTTTGAATCATCTTCTTCATCCTTAGCGCATTCTTCACAGCCTGACCCGCATGGCAGTTATTGAAGAAGATATACAATTCCCTCACATTGGCTTTACTTCTCCGAATTTTCTCTATCCATTCATTTAGCTCGGAGTCACTGTAAGAATAATCATACCTCAACACACCGCCATCCCACCATTGCTCCCTGTTTCTGCCATGAAGACGGACATATATCCGATTTGATATATCATGGAGTTCACGCCGGGGAAGACTCTGCAGGATTGGACCATCAATGGAACAGAGGGCTATCTTCATATCCTGCATAAGTTCAATAAAATTCTCTCTGACCCATGAACGGTGCCGGAACTCAAAATAGAGTTGAAACTCATTCATCATATAGGACACAGATTGGATATAAGATTGATTCTTTTTTGACCACCTGAATGAGTATGGAAACTGAAGCAATAGTCCCTTCAGCTTATCTGCATCAACAAGGGGTGATATACTCTTCCTGAACTGATCGATGTTGGAAACAATATCTTCTCTGTCATGCGTTACGCTTTTATGCACTTTTACTATAAAATTGAATTTCTCGTCTGTTTTCTTAAGCATATTCTCCCATACTTTGGGATGTGGGACATGGTAATAGGATGAGTTGATCTCGACAGTATCGAAATGCCGGACATAGTGATCGAGCATCTTACCCTTTTGAATCCCTTCAGGATAGAACGGCCCAATCCAGTCCAGAAACGAATATCCGGACGTTCCGACCTTTATCTTTGCAAGCTCTGCCATCTTCTATCGTTCCTCATTAATCTTATCGACTTCCCCGGTACGATTCTTTTTGATCTTTTGAAAAACCGTGTTTTTGCATTTGGGGCATACCCATTTTCTCTGACGGTGGAATACTCTCTTCTTTTCCCTCATAGGTGTTCCGCACCTCGAACATATCATCACGAAACGATCCCAATTGCATCTCTCAGAATGAATTCGAGTCTGCCTATCAACAGCGAGACTCGTGACATAACAGTATATCCGAATGTCGCCCCGAAGAAAATCATAAGAAAATACGTACCGAGTCGTGTTATATTGCCGTAAAATCCTTCCTGCTTCTTCGAGAAATAGAAGTATAGAATCGTACTTATTACGCCAATGAGAATTATAATGCCATTAATTGATGTCAGCGGCAGCATTGAAGCCGACATCTGCTTCATTATCCGCGCTTGCAGCATCGCCGGGATAGATATCCCGGCGCCAAATCCAATCATAAGCGCAAGCGGCAGACGCGAAAGGTACGCCCATTTTCGGCTCAAGCGCGCGAACATTAAAAGCCCCAGAATCACCGGTACAATGGCAAGCAACTCTCCCCGAATGAAAATTCGATCAATCACCATCGGATAAAGAGTGTTCCTGCAGATTATCACCAGATAATATCCGACTGATATCCCCACGAGGAGATACTCTGCGAACCGATAGAACGGATTCTCCCTGTAAAGAAATGAGAAAATCGCAAGAGTCAGTATTAGCGCTACGAGAGTACCGAGTTCCACTATCGTCTCCTTCTCACCGCCACCAGATTTACAAGCAGAACCAGTGCTATAATCAGTATATGCCCGGATGACTGAGCCAGCATACCACGCTGTCCTCCGCCTACATATCCGAGAAGCTGCTCATATTCCGCCGCACCCTTCAAACCGCCGATCAATCCCACGAGCTGCCCCGATTCGGTGTATGGGTAATATGATGTTGCCATTACCGCTGTAAGTCCGGTAGCGATTCTCTGCCCATGACGGGCACCGGCATACTCGACCCAGTATGTCGGCAGGGAACCGTCGGCAACCGAAATCACAAGTTCGATATCATCATAGTTGCGTACACCTGAAAACGGTCCGGTCATGGTCCAGTCATTGTTGAGATAATCGAGTGGATAGACACTCCGGATATCCTCTCCCATTTGCAGTATCGCGGATACATACTGCGGTCTGAAACCGAGATAGATGAAATCCTCGCCATATTTCTTGCCATACTCATTCGCTATTGAGGAAATCAGGTCATATCCGATTGCTGTACCCTCCGGGAACAGGGCAAGTCCGATGACTCTTTGATCTCGTCTAAATAGATGCTTCAGGAGCGCTTCCGCTATCGGTCGCACCTCAGGAAGAGATGATGCCTCTATGTCGAATGAGATCATAACGAATCCGGTGGAATCAACGGTTTCGACAGCCTCGAAAACTTTCTCAGTTTCCGCTGTCAGGCGTACCGGGAGCTTGACTTTCACAAGTAATGGAATCCCCACAGCAAGCAGCAACAGAAGGTATATCCAGCGTTTGTCGAGTCTGGTTAAATCCATCCCTAACTTCTTCCCAGGTAGCTTCGCTCAATACCGAGAATAACTCTCAGAGCTGTTGTAATCGATCCCAGTCCGATTCCGATCAGGACCGCACGCTTCGCCGACATCGAGGGCACCGTGAGAATCCAATCAGCAGTCTTCGGGATATAATCGCTTATCAGACCACCAACCGGAATACGTCCCAGCATAATCAGAAGAGCCGCAATCAGCAGGATCGAAGCCTCTTTGCTGCGAAGCCTGAATCCTCGATATGCAGCAGACGCCACTAAGAACGCAAGCAATGCAAACACAGTAGACTGCATCGGAACCTGCACATTGTTGAAGATCCAGACAAAGAGAGTACCGGTTCCCGTACCCTCAATAAAGCCTGCCGCAGCCATTACAATGAGCGCTACAATCGTTACAATACTGTATCCCCAGAACCGCTCCCTACGGTTGATTTTCTTCAGATTGATCTGGAAGATCGAAATCACTCCGACAACCAACGTGAAAGCAAATATCACCTGAACCCAGTCGAGAAGCTCTGAATAGGCAGAGACAACTTCTGGATGCGGTGAGTAGTACTGCACCAGTCCGAACAATCCGAGCACGAACCCTACGGCTATCGGTATTTTCTTTTGAAGCATATTGCGCGCTCCCCTATGTCATTCCGATCCACTCGGAGAATCCTGTCAGCCCGAGTGTCGCAAGCACAGCACCAACCAATAGCGCAGCTATTATCAGAATCTTAATGAAATCCTGCATTTTCACAGATGAGAGTATTTTGTGATCGTGGGTCAGATAACCGGAAGCGGCGAATAACTCCTCACCGATCAGCGTGTAATCGCAGGCAACCATGAAAAATGACAACTGTATCGTGGAATCGGTCCCCGCAACCTGCATTGCACCGATAGAGTTACCGGTTTCCGCCAGAATCAACGCCTCTCCCTCGAATGTGCCAAGAAGAAATATCGCAGCCGGTTCATACCTCGTGATTACACCGTCTACAGCGGCGGCATACCCAAGCTGGCTGGATGTCGTATAAAACACATTATCCGCATTATACGAATCCGCTGCTCCCTGCTCGATATATGCCTCCCGGATTACCTCCTCAGCCGCCGTCATAATAACCGGATCGTGTGTCGGAAAATATAGATCGCATTTGTAGTCAGCGGTTTTTGCGGCGACATGCTGAAGGATATTAAGCGCAGCTATTGTTGTCGGGCGTTGAATATCCCCGCCCCAGCCCGGAGTAAAGAGCACCGAACGACCCATCTCCGTTGCTCTGCCAACAGCCTCATCGACCGCTTCAAGTCCTCGAATGGGGCGAATATAGAACTCCCTGCCTCCGGCATAGATCGCCATCACTATTAAGAGTGCGGCGATACAGATCAGAACTCCAACCAGGGATGGTATAAGTCGGCTGTTGAATATCTGGGCGGAACTTGTGATATTCTCTGCTACGGCAGACAGAGTGTCACCCTCTTGAGGCAAGATAACTCTGTATGCATACCGTATGTCATCCTGCACATGAGAATCGACAAAACCCTCGGAGCCTGCATCCACAGTGCCGATAGTCCGCCAGTCCGATTCCTCTTCCCCCCTGCGCTGAATCATAATGCTATGATCTGTATCACTCAATCCCGTAATAAGCCATGAGACAGTAATGCTTGAGCCACCGTCACTCGGAGTGTCATAAGCCGATATCTCGATTTCAGCCGAGACTGAAATACCGGATATTAAAATTGAAAAAAGAAATGCCCGAAGGATAGACCCTACCGGCAAGCGGAGTTCAATCATACACCACCTCTCATCATTATCATCAATACAAACGGTGTACTTTCAGTCAACAAAAACAGATTTTTATTGACTGTGAAGCCGTTTGGCATTCTCTTAAGAGCCATGAAAAGATTAATAGCAATACTACTACTATGTTCACTGCTGCTTCTCTCGTGCGGTGAGAATGCTGATAACGACAAGATACAATTGTCATTCTGGCAATTCTGGACTTCACCGGATGTAAAACCAACCATAGAGGGATTCGTCACTGAATATGAGGAGCTTCACCCCGATACTGAAATAGAGCTTATCGACCTTACATGGTCCGATGGGCATGAGAAGATAGTCGTTGCATTCAGCACCGATGCCGCACCCGATATTGTTGAACTCGGTTCGGATTGGATAGTCGAGTTCGCAGATAAGGGTGTCCTGATGGATGTCAGTGAATTCCATGCAGCACACGTTGATGAACTGATGATGTGGGAACCTGCGCAACTAGACGGTGCCGTTTATGCAATTCCCTGGCTGCTTGGTACTCGCGTGATGTACTGCAATCTCGATCTGATGCATAGAGCGGATATAGACTCAGACCGACCGCCGGGCACATGGAAAGAGCTTCTCTCGTGGTCCGGACGAATATCGGAACTTGGGGCGCCATATTACGGCTTCGGTTCCAATTCCGCTGAACGGCACCGGCTTTATAAGAAATTCCTGCCGTTTCTCTGGTCAAATGGCGGTCGGATAGTCTCCGAAGACGGCACAACGTGCCGTCTCGATCAAGTGGAGGCAATCGATGCCCTGCGATACTACGTCGAGCTATCGGATGTTGGCTTGATGGAGACTCAACGCACGCTGGATGACAAATTTCTCGCCGGTGAAATCGGTTTCATCCTCTCCGGTGACTGGCTTCTGAGACGGATTGCAACCACTCCGCCCGATTTCGATCTGAAAACCGCACTCATTCCGGTTCCAAATGATGGAGATACATCGGTTTCATTCTTCGGTGGTGAATATCTTGCAATAAGTAACAACTCACCCAACAGAGACGCTGCGCTTCAATTTGCGGAATATCTTGTGTCACGAAAACCGAATTACAGCTTTTGTACAGCAGCGGGATCACCGACTCCAGCCAATGTCGAAGCCGCACGGATGATGGCGGAAAAAACCGATTCGAACGCACTTACATTCCTAAACCAGATCCGAACTGCAAGAACCTCACCGGCCCATCCGAAATGGGTGCATATTGAGGAAGCACTCGAAAGAGCTGTCGAACAGGCTATCTACCACCAGGTTTCACCGGTGGAAGCTCTCCTCGAGGCAACGAATTCAATTAATGAGATTCTGGCTGAATAGATGAACCGTATGACGGGCAGGAAGAGTGTCACATTCGCGTTCCTTCTTCCCTGGCTGATTACTCTGTCGCTATTCTGGTTATACCCCCTGCTACATTCACTCTATCTTAGCTTTACGGACTATGAGCTGCTTTCATCCACGACCGAATTCATCGGACTGCAGAACTACATTCGTTTGTTCGGAGACCCGACATTTCTTGAAGCGCTGAAGAATACCGCGATATTTGTAATCGGGACAATTCCGTTCACGACAGTAATCGCACTCGGTCTCGCACTCCTTGTAAACCGTAAAATCCCCGGAGCACAGATTTTCCGATCCGGTTATTTTGTGCCGTCGATAACATCCCTTGTCGTTATGGCACTGATTTTCACCAACCTCTACTCAAAGGGAGGATACCTCACAATGCTCTGTGATTTTGCGGGTCTCCCGACTCCCGACAGAGGTTTCCTCCTGTCCGAGACGACCGCGCTTCCGGCAATTATGGCAATGGATATCTGGATTGCCTGCGGGTACTATATGCTGCTGTTCCTTGCGGGACTTAAATCTATCCCGGAGGAGCAGTATGAGGCGGCAGAACTGGACGGCGCGTCATCATGGGATAAATTCTGGCGGATTACACTCCCACAGCTTAGACCGATAGCGCTCTACATCATCCTGATAAACACGATCAAATCTTTCCAGGTGTTCGTCGAGGTCTTCGTGATGACCAAAGGCGGACCGCTCAATTCCACACTGACCGCAGTGTATTTCGTTTATGACCGGGGATTGCACAAGTTCAACATGGGGTATGCATCTGCAGCAGCATATGTGCTATTCCTCATCATAATGCTGTTCGCACTGGTTCAGATGCGTGTTTTCAAAGTGGGAAGGAGCACAGCGGAGTGAAGCGGACAGTCGCCAACTGGATTCTGTGGATTCTGATGCTCACTGTTCTGATCGGTATGCTCCTGCCGCTCTGGTGGATGCTGTTTGGAGCGTTTTCAGAGAGCTTCGACTCCGGTTCGCTGTGGAAAAACCTCTCAGGATATTCGATCACACTCGATAATTTCAAGTCAATCCTGTCGGTGAAGAACTTCGGGAGATCGATCATCAACTCCGCTATAGTCGGAACTGCGGTTACTGCTGGAAACGCAATCTTCTGCCTTATGGTCGGGTATGCCTTCGCACGATACAGGTTCATTGGAAAGAAGCTGTTGTTTATCACGGTCGCGGGGGTGCTAATGATCCCGGTACACATTATTATCATCCCGCTCTTTCTATTGATAAACAAGCTTGGATGGTATGACACCTATGCCGCGCTGATCGTACCGTTTCTCGTTAATCCACTCGGTATACTTCTTCTGGCTCAGTACATACGAGAGTTGCCTGTCGATCTCGAAGAAGCTGCGCGGATTGATGGCGCCGGTGAGTTACGGATTCTCTTCTCTATTGTAATGCCGATGTGTAAACCGGTCCTTGCAGTTCTCGCGGTGCAGATTTTCATGACGAACTGGAACGCGTTCCTCATGCCGTTCATACTCACATCATCCGACTCAATGAGAACACTCCCCGTAATGCTTGCCCTGTTGCAGGGTTATCAGCAGATCAACTGGCCGCAGCTATTCGCAGCATCGACCATCTCAGTGATACCGGTGATACTGGTATTCCTTGTCTTCCAGAAGAGAATCGTATCGGGTATTGTTGCGGGTGCGCTTAAATCCTAGATAGGTTAGTGTCCGATTGAGTTGAGGTATTCATCCAAACCGTCAGCGATAGCCTTCGCGCATTTCATCTGGAAATCATCCTTCTTCAACCGAGCTTCTTGTTCCGGGAGAATCATAAATGCGCACTCGACAAGAACCGCAAGATACTGGGTTGGTCTGGTTACAGCAAAATTGGCATAATAGAGCCCGTGATCGCCAAGTGGCAATTTATCGAGGAATTCTGTCTGAATATAATCCGCAAGGATCTTGCTGTGCGGATTGTAATAATAGGTTGATACTCCGTTGTATGTGTTCGGATTCACACTAACAGGAACCGAGTTATTGTGAACAGAGATAAACACATCGCAGTCTTTCTCGACAGCAATCATCGGGCGTTCATACAGTTTAACATCAGCATCATCAATACGGGTCATGAATACAGTCGCGCCTTTCTTCCTGAGAACAGCGGCGAGCTTGTCAGCGATTCCGAGATTGGCCTCAGCCTCGGTATAGCCCGTCGGACCGATTGCACCGGGATCGCTCGAATGTCCCGGATCGATCAGCACACGAAGATCATGATATGAACGGAATGACCCCGGTGCGGGTTTAATATCGAGAGCAAGAACATTCCCGGCATAGTAACCATCCCAACCCCAGATGCCTCCGTTCTCATATTCAACGGTAACTTCGTAGATACCGTCCCGCTGCTGACGCCAGGCGATGCGTTCGACAAACTCCCGCTTCCCCATATACTTGATCCAGTCCGTGTCGGATGTAGCTCCGTAGACAGAGATCACGAATTTCCTGTCTCTCGGGTAGTGCTCGATCCTGAACGGCAGTTTCTCATCCAGAATGATTTCGACTCGTTTGATACTGTCGGTTTCAATGCTTCGAATCGTACGTACATGGCTACTCGGAACCGGAGTACCGAGAGGCAGGAATACTACGGCTGTGTCCGGAACCCATGCTGTCTGTCCCGGTGCAAGCCGCAAACGAAGATAGTTATCATACTTACCGTCACAGACAAACCTGACACCCTTCGGCTGAAAGATGCTCAAATATCCCTTTCTGGGACCGGTACGGATGGTCTGCACCGAGTCTTTCATCTCAACAATGACCGGTGACTCGAAATCAACTATAGACACGGTAGATTCAAGGGTGTCCTCAACAACAAATAAAATCGTATCGCCGATTACGTCTTCGTATGCCTTTTCGGGAAAATACTCCTCGGGAATCCGATCATGCGGAACTCTGAGTGTCAGCACTATCCGTGCGCTGTCGATACTGGTCGAGTCGATCTGCGGGATATAGATACCTCCGGTATAAATTCCTCGAACAACCTCCGTCTTCTCAGTCGCACCGGCTCCGAATACCTCATCCCCCCAGCTTCCACCGAAACTGATCGAGTCCTCCATCATGGGGATATCATCGGTCACACCATCTATACGGAATGTCGCCATCGCATTGGGTGTACCACGGAATGAGACCTCAAACAGATCTCCCGGTATCAATTGCTGATAGACTGACGGCTGTGCGAATTCTGTAAGAATTGCGAGAGAGTCAAACGGAACCCAGCGGTTCCGCTCGGCTATCCGGATCGGCCATTCGAGACTGGTTGTTTCACTCCCCTTCTTCGCAACAAGCTTAAATGTGAAATCGCCGGGACTGACATCAAGGAATACGAGAAATCCACCCTCTTCATGAACTTCAACCTTCACTCCATTGATTTCCAATTCAAAGCCGGGAGTAACCATACCATGTATGAAAGTCGAGTCAACATACGGCAGGACCGCATTCTTACGAGGATGCTGGACTTTGATTGTCGGAGTCTGAGCGAATATGTCAGCAACAGGTAATAAAACAACCAGAGTTATAAACAAAGAAATGATTGCAATTGAGTGATGACTGCGATAATCCATAACTATTTCAATTATTCCTTTCTTTTAATACCGCTCCATGACCGGGATGATTCGGCGGGCTTAATCGACCATATTGTAGCTTGAATCCTTCAAACGGATCATCACTTAGAAGATATGCGCTGTCGAGGTCGATATAATCCATAACTCCACACAGACTTGCAGAAGCTGAAGTCCCGACCGATGTTTCGAGCATACAACCAATCATGAGTTTGAGTTTCATCTTACGGGCAAGTTGTATCATTCGGAGAGCGTTCCTGATCCCTCCAACCTTCTGCAACTTGATATTGATCCCCGATATGCTACTCCCGAATCGCTCGATATCATCCGTACATTTTACACTCTCGTCAAGAATAAGCGGACAGTACAGCTCTTTTCTCAAATCGCGAAGTTCCTCTTCCGAGGGTGCTCCGAGTGGTTCTTCGACAAGTTCTAGCTTGTAGTCCCGAGCCGCCTTTAAGAGCCACTCTATATTGTCCATTGAAAATGCACCGTTACCATCCACACGCACAATTCTTCCGGGTTGCCCGGCAACTATCCTCAGGTTTTCCTCATCGTACTCACTGCCGAGTTTCAGTTTCAGAATTCTGAAATCATCGGCTGCCTTCAAACGATGTTCCATTGTCTCCGGCTTGTCTATCGAAATCGTGTACGAACTCTCTCTTCCATTCGGATCGGGCATGCCAAGATATTCATTCAATCTCTCTCCCGCTGATTTAGCGACCCAATCGTAGACAGCGATATCGAGTCCCGCAAGCAGCGAGAGCCTGTCACTATATACGGCGGCAAGTTCAGCAAGCAATTCATCGGGATCGTCCAGGTCGGAGGGGACATCTATATCATCGCTCTGAATCGTCGCATGGCAATCCTCAGCTGAGTATCCATAGTGCAATGACGGGCAGCACTCTCCCAGAGCGTTGTCGAGATGAACGATGCAAACAACTTTACCGGAAGCTTCACCCCGTGATGTTCGGAATGTCTCTCTTAGGTTTACGGTCAGCAGTTCAGAATCAAATTTCATCTCAGTTTAACAGCCCTTTCGAGCAGAGTGAGGGTTCTCCTGCCGGTGTCGATACGCGCTTTCACCCCAAATGGAATGATTATCATATCATCAATATGCCCGAACGGCAATCCTCCAACGACCGGGATATTCATATTACCGAAATAGCTATTGAGAGCAAACCTGAGATCGGTTCCGGTCTTGTCGCCTTTCGAATTGCATGTAGAGAAATCACCGAGAAGGATAGCGTTCACATTATCCAGAATCCCGGAGAGCTTGAGTTGACTCAGCAATCTGTCGACACTCTCCGGCTCCTCCATTATTTCCTCAATGAACAGTATCGCATCTTTAATTGGTGGCATATAGCGGGTACCGAGCATTCCACAGAGTACGGTCAGATTTCCGCCGATCAACCGCCCCTCGGCAACTCCACCCGAATAAACCCTGAACTCACTCTTTTTGAACTTCCACTCGCACCCCAGTCCTCCCGACAGAATCTCGGTGAAGCTCTCGATTGCGCTTGTACCGGCGGTATCCCAACCCCGGCAGACCATCGGACCGGAGAAGCTGACCATTCTGAATTTGTGCCAGAATGCGAGATGGAGTGCGGTTATATCGGAATAACCCATGACCACCCTGGGATTGGCGCGGATGGTATCCCAATCGAGCAGATCGAGTATCCTCGTCACCCCCGTACCACCTCGTGCGAAGAAGATCGCATCGATATCATCATCAGCATACAGCGCATTGAGCATCGAGCTTCGATGAAGATCACCTCCACCAAGATACCGCTTCGTACGGAACAGCCCTTTTGGAATCACCGGTTCTAATCCGAGGTTTCTGAGATTATCGAGACCTTCCTCGAACCAGTCCTTGTTGTCGACATATCCAGATAGTGCGCTAATACCGATTCTCGCTCCGGGGAATAGCTTCATGGGCTTAATCATATTATTCTCTTCACCAATTCCACGCTGTCAAATATGTCCGGTCTGTCATCGCTGCGCTCTATATACACCCCTCCTGCCTTAGCCGAGGAGTGGATGATCCATGACTTTTCATAGCAGACACAAACATGCCCCGGAGAGAAGATCAGATCACCCGGTTTCATCTTGTCGAGTGATACGCGGTGTCCTTTTCTTCGCTGATCTGCGGAATCCCTCGGGAGTTTATAGCCGAGAGTGTTGAACACAAGCTGAACAAGACCGGAGCAGTCGAGTCCGAAACCGGAACGTCCACCCCACACATATGGTGTACCTACAAACAGTTCAAGATACTGTTTCACGGTCCGCCATTTGGCTTTTCCCGGAGATATCTTACGGACACATCCCTCCGAAATCCATGCATCACGACCATCAAAATCGAGTCTGAGGAAATTTTCTCGCTGTCCGATAACGGTGAATTGAGTACCGAATGAGAGTCGTCCGATAAGACTGCCGTCATCATCAAACAGAGTCACTGTGGGCATATCCACGAAATATGAATGCCGTTCACGAGTGGCCGGTGCAAGATGATCCCGCTTGACCCAACCCTCGTAACAGTCACGACTCTCTATTCGCAAATATTCTCCCGAGGCTCTCTCTTTGGTAACAACCTCATTAAACAGAAGCTGATTTATCAGTTCCGATTTCTGTTTCGGTCCTTTTCTGACATCTACAACCGGCTTTGCTGTTTTGTATATCTTACTCATGATTTCAGTTTACTCCCTTCCTGCAGCTTTTCAACAAAAATGGATACCGACATTTCGAATCCAGGGCATAAAAAAGGTCGGGATGTTACCATCCCGACCTATATCAAGCATCTATATCGGACAATTACAGTTTCGGTCCCTGTGCAGCGACTTCCGGAGGACAACCGGATTTGAACTTCTTGAAGTTCTCAATATAGAGAGCTGCAAGCTGTCTGTACTTCTGATCGTATGCCTCCCGACTGTGCCAGGTATCTCCGGGATTCAGAACCTTGGATGGGACACCCTCGCAACTCTGCGGCACCTCGAAACCGAACAGAGGGTCAGTGCGATATTCGACATCGAGCAGTTTGCCATCGAGTGCTGCATTCAGGAGTGTACGTGTGTGATGGATACTCATCCGCTTGCCTATTCCGAACGGTCCCCCAGACCAGCCTGTGTTGACAAGCCAGCACTTGGTGTCGTAGCGGAGTATCTTCTGGCGAAGCAGATCGGCATATTTGTATGGATGATGCACCATGAACGGTGCTCCAAAACAAGCCGAAAATGTAATCTCCGGTTCCTTGCCAAGATCAACTTCCGTTCCTGAAACCTTGGAGGTGTAGCCGGAGATGAAGTGATACATTGCCTGATCCGGGGTCAGTCTCGCTATTGGAGGCAGAACACCGGAGGCATCGCAGGTGAGGAAGATCACGTTCTTTGGATGACCCGCCATCTTTTCGGGTACTGAGTTCTCTATGTATTCGAGCGGATATGCCGCGCGGGTGTTCTCGGTATAGAGATCATCGTCCAGATCGAGATACCGTGTCACCGGATCGAACACGACATTTTCGAGAATTGTACCATACTTCCGGGTACAGGAAAATATCTCCGGCTCGGCTTCTGCGGACAGGTTGATAACCTTGGCATAGCAGCCGCCCTCGATATTGAAAATACCGTCATCACTCCAGCCATGCTCATCATCACCGATCAATCTGCGGTTCGGATCAGCCGACAGAGTTGTCTTACCGGTTCCGGAGAGACCAAAAAACAGCGCGGTATCTCCCTGCTTGCCAACATTGGCAGAGCAGTGCATAGACATGATACCCTGTAACGGCAGGAGATAGTTCATGACGGTAAAGACAGATTTCTTAATCTCACCGCCATATCCCGAATTACCGATGATTGCCATTCTCTGTTCGAAATTGATCACTATAAATGTGTCTGAATTAGTACCGTCTATTTCGGGCATACCCTTGAATGATGGAACTGCCAGCACGGTGAATTCGGGCACCATATTGCGAAGTTCTTCATTGGTCTCTGCAAGAATCATCATATTGCGGGCGAACAGGCTGTGCCATGCAAGTTCCGTGATAATACGGAATGGTTTTCGATAATTGGGATCCCCCCCTGCATAGCAATCCTGTACGAACACATCACGATCCTGAAGATACCCCTGTACTCTAATGATAATATCATTGAACTTATCGACAGCATACGGTCGGTTGTATTCGCCCCACCAAATCTTATCAGCCGTTTCATCACCTTTAACGATAAACTTGTCGTTTGCCGCACGTGCCGTATGTCTGCCGGTATTCACACACAGGGGACCCATATACGAAAGCCGTCCCTCCCGACGGAATAATGCCTCCTCATACAACGCTTCCGTTGGGAGATTCCAGTAGTGCTTGTGCAGATCGTGAAGCCCGTGGTTCTTGAGCTTGTATTCGCTCTTCGTTGCACGAGCGATATCTTCAGCCGGCGTTTTTATGTCAAGAAAGTACTTCATTTCCAATCCCTCACCATTCTTCTGTCACCGATGTAAATTTCATTCGGCGAATTTGGATCGAGCGCCCACTTGATTCGCTCAACGCCTTCCTTAATACTCTTAATTGTCCCGCAGTATGAAAGCCTCAGATGTCCCTCCATTCCGAATTCGACACCCGGAACGGTAACAACCATCGCCTTTTCGAGCAGGAACCTCGACAACTCATTCGAATCTTTCGTGTACGCTGAGAAATCAGGGAAACAGTAAAATGTTCCACCCGGTTCGGTCACTTTCACACCGTCGAAAGCTCTCAGCTCCTGCATCATGACATCCTTGTTATTCTGTAGAAACACACGGAGCGCTTCCACACCAGACTGAATGCCATTCAGAGCACCCACCGATGCCGACTGAGAGACAACCGACGCGCAGGTGGTAGTCTGAGCCTGTACGTTTATCATGACTTCAAGAAGCTTCCGTGGCGCAACAACCCAGCCGATCCTGAAACCTGTCATGGCGTATGCTTTGGAAACACCATTCACGACGATGATCAGGGATTCATCAAGATCCCGCTTGGAATATTTGTAAGCCGAATGGAACTCCTGACCGTCGAATATCAACTTGTGATAGATGTCATCCATGATAACATAGATGCCCTTCTTCTCGGCGAGTTCCACTACCTGTCTGATAAACTCCTCCGAGTAAACCATTCCACTCGGGTTATTCGGACTGTTTACAATTATCGCCTTGGTATAGGATGAGAGTTTGCGTTCAATATCCTCGATCCTCGGATGATAGCGACCATCCTCCGGAGTCACGATAATGGGAATCCCGTACTTCATTTTCACCATTTCGGGATAGCTAACCCAGTACGGTGACAGGATAATCACTTCATCCTGTTGATTCAGGATGGTCGTTAAGATGACATCCAGCACCTGTTTAGCCCCGCTGGAAACAAGGATATTCTCGGGAGCAACCGTCAGGTCATAGTTTTCCTCGGTGTACCGAACGATAGCCTTTTTCAACGCGGGGATACCATCCGACGGAGTGTAGCGCACATCAGCGGATATTATCCTCGATGACGCTGCTATCACTGCATCGATAGGAATTTTGCTCTTAGGTTCTCCGGCGCCGAGATGAATCACCGGAAGACCGTCCTCTCTGAGAAGGCGTGCCTTTTCGTTCAATCGAACTGTCGGCGATTCCGCAATCGCTCTCGCGAGCTGACTAACACTCATCTTGTCCTAACTCCTATATTTCTAACTGGTGTTCGCTCAAAACAAACCCGGAAAGGTATCAAATAATGGTACCTGCATCGAAATGCAAGCGGATTTAGTGAAATAAATCACATTTTAGTATGCACTAACCCTTTCAATACATTGAACAAACAGGATTACTAACTCTTTCTTTTGATTGCCTTGTGTGCAGCTTCGACAATAGCCTCCGATGTCAACCCGAAGTGATCGAGAAGTTCCTCGCCGGGACCGGACTCGCCAAACGTGTCCTGTACAGCAACAAACTCCATCGGTACAGGAACCGTACCGGTGACCACTTCCGCCACAGCGCTACCCATGCCGCAGTGGATCTGGTGTTCTTCTGCGGTGACAATTGCTCCGCACTTTTGAGCAGTATCTATGATTAGACCTTTATCAATAGGCTTGATTGTGTGAAGATTGATGACCCTGGCGCTAATTCCATCATTCGATAAGGCTTCGGCTGCAACAAGCGCTTTGTATGTCATTACACCACAAGCAATGATCGCAACATCCGAGCCATCCCTGTGAACAACGCCTTTTCCAACCTCGAATTCGGAACCCTCATCCGTTATCACCGGTATTCCCGCCCTGCCGAGCCGGATATATACCGGACCTTCAATCTCAGCTGCAGCACGGGTTATTTTCTTCGCCTCCCAGTAATCGCACGGGATCATTACAGTCATGTTCGGCAGAACCCTCATAAGTCCGAGTTCCTCGAGCGCCTGATGTGAGGCGCCATCCTCGCCGGTCAGCAATCCGCCGTGACTTCCGGCAATCTTCACATTCAGATTCGCATAACAGATGGTTGTCCGGATCATGTCGAGGCAGCGCGCGGTTGCAAAACAACCATAGGTCGCATAGAACGGTATCTTGCCTGTGAGCGAGAGACCGGCTGCGACATTCGCCATATTCTGCTCGGCTATGCCGAGATTAAGGAACCTGTCGGGAAATTCGTCGGCGAAATAGCTGACATTTACCGAACCCCGGACATCGGCAGTGAGCGCTACGATATTGGGGTTCTCTTTTCCAAGCTCGAGAAGAGCATGGCCAAATCCCTGACGGGTTTTCTTTTTTTCAATCTTCTTATCTTCCATAACAACCATCTTGTCTCCTCAACCGGCAAGCAGACGGTTTGTCCATTCATCAAGGCTCGTTCCGAGTTCTGCAAGAGCTTTCTCACCCTCATCGGGTTTCGGCGGCACTCCATGCCAGCGGTAGTCGCCCTCCATAAACGAGACACCATGCCCCATAGCAGTTCGAGCGATAATTACAGTTGGCTGTCCCCTGTGCTCCTCCGCAGTCTTCAGAGTACTCAGGATTTCATTCATATCGTGACCATCCATCTCGATAACATTCCATTTGAAAGCCCGATATTTGTCGGCTATCGGATGAATGCTCATTATCTCCTCCATCGGTCCGTCGATCTGTGCATTGTTCAGGTCGAGAATCACACATAGATTGTCGAGCTTGAAATTTCCGGCAGCCATTGCGGCTTCCCAGACAGCTCCCTCCTGATGCTCTCCATCACCCATGATGCAGTACACACGGTTACTCAGACCATCCATCCTGAATCCACAGGCCATACCGACGCCGATAGACAACCCCTGTCCGAGCGATCCGGTCGAGGCTTCCAGTCCCGGAGTGTCGAGCATATTCGGATGCCCCTGTAAATGACAACCGAGTTTGCGGAAACACATGAGATCTTTCATTGGGAAATAACCGCACTCAGCGAGGATCGAATAATTGACTGGAGTAACATGACCAATCGAATAGATCACACGGTCACGTCCGGGGTCGTGCGGATTATCGGGATTGTGGTTGATGTAATTGAAATAGAGAGCAGTAGCGAAATCGGCACATGACAGCGGACCGCCCGTATGTCCCGATTTGGCCTCTACGAGCATCGTAATGATGTCGCGGCGCACATCCCTTGCCTTGGCCTGCAACTGCTCAATATCGTAGTTGAACGGGTTCAAATGGGCCTCCCGTAGTAATCGAGGTAGAACAGTAAAATGTGAAGTAAAGACGGACGTGAGTCATTGTCAATCTATTTTTTCAGACTGATAATATCTTTATATAAAATGGATACTTTTTCTCTCAGATCATCTATACTGCCGTCGTTCTCGATTATGAAATCCGCAGCCTCAATCTGCCTCTGTTTCGGGATCTGTGAGTTGATTCGATCCATTGCCTCCTCTTCGGAGAATCCTGCTGATTGGAGTCTTTCGAGTTGCCTTTTTTCAGGTGCTGTTACGCAGATCAGATAGTCGAACCAGCTCCCTATCCCCCAGTTAAGTATCAGGGCTGCATCCACAACGAGTATGTCGATTGTACCCCGGTTTTCCGCATCGGAGATCGCTTTTGAGAGTGATTCAAGCAGTGGGGGATGGACTATTGCATCCAGTTTTTTGCGTTCACTCTCCGATGCAAATACTCTACGACCGAGATCACGCCGTTTTAGCTGTCCTTTATCATCGATGATATCAGTGCCGAATTTCTGCTTCAGAGCCTCAAGAACATCGGGATTGGAATCCACGACCTCTTTTCCGATCTCATCTGCCGAGATTACAATCGCCCCCTTCTCCGCAAACATCCTGCTGACTTCGGTTTTACCTGAACCAATCAGACCGAAAATACCAATCTTTATCATTTCAACAGTTACCGAATCGTAGAATCGTTACTTGCACTCCAGCCAGTTCGCACCCTCAGCAATATCCGCCCTGAGTGGTACTCGAAGCGGGAATGCGCTCTCCATCTCTTTCCGGACTATCTCGCGGACCTCATCCAACTCGGATTTATGAACATCAAGAACAAGCTCGTCATGAACCTGAAGTACCATCTTTGTTTTTTTGTTCCGGAGCCTGTTGAATACCCGAATCATTGCAAGCTTGATTATATCGGCAGCGGTTCCCTGAATCGGCGTGTTGATCGCTATACGCTCGGCAAACTGCCGCATCTGACGGTTCTTTGAGTCAATATCGAGGATATAGCGGCGGCGTCCGAGTAGCGTCGTCACGTAACGGTTCTCGCGAGCGAAACTGATCCATTCATCCATATACTTCTTAATGCCGGGATACCGCTCGAAATAGGTGTCGATAAACCGGCTTGATTCCCCGACATCCATATCTGATTGCTGCGAGAGACCATAAGCCGAGACACCGTATATCACCGCGAAATTAGCGGTCTTGGCACGCCGTCTCATATCAGAGGTTACATCATCCAGCGATACACCATACACCTCTGAAGCCGTTCTCGCGTGGATATCCTCATCCCTCTCGAATGTCTCGATCATTGTCGGATCTTCCGAGTAGTGAGCCATTATTCGAAGTTCAACCTGGGAATAGTCCGCCGCGAGCAGGAGATAATCATCGTCTCTCGGAACGAATGCCCTCCTTATCTCCGCTCCCTCCTCTGTGCGAATTGGTATGTTTTGCAGGTTCGGATCGGATGATGACAGCCGTCCAGTAGCGGCAATAGTCTGATTATAGGAAGTGTGCACCCGTCCGGTCTTTTCGTTTATCAGAGCAGGCAGTGCATCCACATAGGTGCTCTTAAGTTTCTGGTACTGGCGATACTCCAGAATCAATGCGGGAAGCGGATGCTCCTCTGCCAGTTTTTCGAGTACGGATTGATCTGTCGAATAGCCGGTTTTCTTGGATGTCTTGCGTACCGGTTTCAATCCGAGTTTGTCAAAGAGTATCGCGGACAGCTGTTGAGTGGAGTTGATATTGAATTCCTCCCCCGCAGCATCGTATATCTTCGTGGCATATTTATCGAGTTCGATCTGCATCTCTTCCGACAGCTTTGAGAGATGGCCTGTGTCAAGACGCACCCCCTCAAATTCCATCTCAGCCAGAACCTTCACCAGCGGCATCTCTATCTCATCGTATAGCTTTCGCATACCGGCATCATCGAGCATCGGTTCGATTTTGTCTCTGACACGGAGTGTGCAATCGGCATCCTCAGCCGAATAGAACACCGCTTTATCGACCGGAACTGTAGCAAATGACCTCTGCTTCTTTCCGGAACCGATAAGATCGGTGATCGGTTGCATCCTGTAACCCAGATGCTCCTCAGACAGATGTGACAAGCCGTACTGCCGCGCCGAGGGGTCCATAAGGTACGCGGTTATCATCGGATCGGAGCGAATCCCCTCAACCTCTATCCCCACGTTGCGAAGGATGAGATAGTCATACTTGATATTCTGACCACACTTGGCAATTTCCGCATCTTCCATCACCGGTTTAAGTCTCTCTATCACATCGTCAATCGAAAGGTTGCCGTCATAGTCATCATGCGCAACCGGAAGGTAGTAGGCGGTTCCGGGCTTAACGCAGAATGACAATCCTACCAGAGATGCTGTCATGGGATGAAGTCCCGTTGTCTCCGTATCGAACGTGAGTTCGCCCTTTTTGCGGACGGTATTTAGGAGATCATCGAGGGTGTTGAGTGTTTCTATCTGCCTGTAGTCCTGCTTGAATTCTGCGTCAGGTTTCATGTCTGGCGTTGTTTCGGAGGAATCCCGTTCCATTTCCTCAATGAAACGGTTGAATTCAAGCTCCTTGAATATCTCCCGGACTTCATCACTCTGCCATGCTTTGAATTCGAAATCATTATAGTCAGCTTCAAGGTCGATATCGGTCTTGATCGTGACCAACTCTTTAGATAAACGCGCTGACTCCTTCCCCTCCGATACTTTTTTCCGAAGCCCTTTCTGTTTAATCTCTTCTGCGTGTTCGAGCACACCATCGAGCGTACTATATTGATCGAGAAGATTCAGGGCGGTCTTTTGACCAACTCCCTTGATTCCGGGGACATTGTCGGACGAGTCCCCCATCAGAGCGAGAAGGTCTTTTATTAACTCCGGATACACACCCATCTTCTCTTTCACACCCTCACGATCGAGTAATTCAAGATTCTCTGTTGACTTGCCCGGCAGAAGGATTTTTATCCTGTCGTTGATAAGCTGAGTGAAATCCTTGTCACCGGTAACGATAACAACCTCGAATCCATCCTCGGCAGCCTTCACACTGTACGCCCCGATCAGATCATCCGCTTCCAGTCCCTCCTTTTCCAGCCGGGTAATATTCATGGCGTCAATTACCTGACGGAGCCTCGGCAACTGGTCCGCCATATCATCGGGCATCTTAGTGCGTGTCGATTTATATTCGGGGTAGATATCGTGCCGGAATGTGGGAGCCGGAGTATCGAAAAAGATTGCGAGATGTGTCGGCTTGAAATCGTTGATTACCTTAAAAAGCGAATTCAGGAATCCGAATACCGCCGAGGTATGTTCTCCGCGCTGCGTTATCAAAGGACTCCGGATAAAAGCAAAATAGGCCCGGTATGCCATCGCCGAGCCGTCTATAAGAAAAAGCTTCTTATCACTCATTTCGTCTGATTCTTATACAACCCGTTTTCAATTATGTATTCTTCCACAGCACGAGGTACAAGATACCGGATTGATTCACCGGATGCAACTCTCCGGCGGATATCCGTTGAGGATATCTCAAGCTGGGGCATATCGACAAACCGGACAGTATCGTAAAATGAAGCCCGCCCCGGCCAATCTTCAACCGGGCGTGATCCAATTACGACTGTGGTTTCTTTCACTATCTCCTCGGGATGATACCATTCTTCCATCTTTCTAAGATTGTCCATTCCCGCGAGGAAATACCAATCGTTTCCGGGGTATTTCTCCTTGAGAGCGCGAATTGTATGAATGGAGTATGAGTCTCCACCGAGTTCTTTTTCAATATCGCTAACCTCGAACTGCTCATTGGTTTGGCATACGATATCGACCATCTCTCTTCGATAATGATATTCGGTAATCCCGCCTGTATCCTTGTGTACGGCGCTGTATGTGGGGATAATGAGAACTTTGTCGAGAGCAAGCTTGTGGGCGCATTCATTAAACAGGAACAGGTGGCCAAAGTGGACCGGATCGAAAACACCGCCCCCCAAACCAATCTTCAAACCACGCATCAGTCGTCGGCAACCTCGGAGAGGCTGTCCCCCGCTTTGGTCTGCACTTCCTGAAGCAACTCCTGCGCGTCCTCCTCCCATTTATGGCCGGGGAAGGTAGTGATCAGGTTCGATAGTTTCGCAGCAGCGTCCTCGTATTTCTCCTCTTTAGCGTCAATCTCTGCAAGCTTGTAGAGAGCGCACCCCCTCCACTCCTCTGAGGTAAAATCTGTGACAACTCTCTCGAGATATATCCGTGCCGAACGATAGTTACCCATCTTGTAATACTGCTCCCCGTTTTTGTATGTCTTCTGTGCAATTCGTGCACGACATTTATCGAGAAGACCTGTCGCTTCCTGCAGCAGTGATGAGTTTGGATAGTCTTCGATGAAGTTCTCGAGTTCGGAGATGGCAGCGTACGTATCCGTCTGATCCAATCCCACATTATCCGGCGCATTCATGTAATAGCACTCTCCAACCTTCAACTGGGCGTCATCTGCAAGCGGGCTGTACGGGAAATTCCGGGCTAATCGCTTGAATTCGGACACGGCAAGGATGTAATCCTCATCGCTGAAATAGCACATGCCAAGATAGTACTGCACCGAATCAATATATGAGACTCCGCTGAAATTGAATATCATAAGCCGGAATGCTTCCGCAGCATGATAGTATTTACCTTCGTCATATAGCTTTTTAGCAGTGGCATACTGGTCCTCGGCATTGTCTTTGTTGATCTTGCCAACACTCGAACACCCGGCAGCAATCATCAGCAGTATCAGAATCAGCGCAGCAAATTTGTTAAGCACGTGCAATACTCCTTATCTCGATGCAAAAAAGAGATAGACCAATCCTCCGATTATCGAAGTCACTATCACCGGCTCCCAGAATCGCTGAACCGGTCCGGACGGCAACTCTGCATGAAAGAGCGGTGATGATTCGCTCTCGAGGTCTCTCTGTTCCTCAAGTTCAATTCGATCCTCATAGGTTCTTACAAGAAAATCCTCATCAAGAACCGAATTTCCCTGCAATATGCTAAAACTTCCGGCAACCTGCAACACTCTGTAGAGGTCTCCACGCGAAAAAGGTGTTCCATTTCGGTTTTCATACCCGAATTTCAGCAACGAGAGTATCAAACCGACTCTCGGCTCTGAGTTTTTCGCTGTATCCGGGTTGTTGCGCTTCAAGCCCTTTATTTCGACAGCATCCGAGAGAGCAGCGCCTGTAACATTCAGATTGTCATGGAATGGCGGGTTGAAATCTATATACAATTGACCGTTAGGCTGAAAATTCAGGCTGTCTATCAGTTCGAGGAAATAGAGTTCGAGATGTTTCCTGACAAATGCTTCGTTGGATTCGGCACAATCCGCCTGAATCGGCAAGACCGCGAGCAAAAACAGAAATACCACCGCGAATTTCGGTATGACTCTAAGCGTCATATTTCTCCTTCAGTTCCTCGTATTTCTTCAGGACTTTCCGGAGATAGACTTTCGGAGGTTCCTTGTCCTGCTTCTGCAATCGTCTGAGACGGGTCTCTCCGATATTATATGCTGTAATGGCATCCTTGACATCGCCGAATTTCAGAATCAATTCGAACAGATATAGACTCCCCAACTCAACATTATAGTCCGGTTCGTACAGATTACTTCGGTTCGCCCAATCCAACCCACGCCTGTTTGCAACATCCGAGCCTACGGACGGTTTCATCTGCATGAGACCGACAGCCCCCATGTTGGAAACAGCCTCCTTCTTGAACGAACTCTCGACATTTATCAGGGCAAGCAGAAGGAGAGGATCATAACCGTATTTCTTGCTCTGTTCATAGATGACATTTACAAGTTGACCCTGCTCGGAAGGTCGCATGCCAACCTGAAAATCCTCTATTATCTCAAGAATCTTGAGCTTCTCCTCAAGCTGCTCGATCTTCGTCTGCTGAAACTGGATAAGCCTCTCATTCTCGAACCTGTCGAGAAGAAGGTAGAATATTATCGCCGACTGAAACACATAGATCAGAGCAAAGATGAATGCGACCGGACGAGACATTGTAAGTCCCGTCAAGCGAAATGATTTCTCGCGAGCCGCCATACCTACTCCTTTCGAACAGGTTCGGCATAGAGATCATACGCCTCCGCCGATTTAATACCCGCCTGTATCATTGATCCCCGGCGAAATCGACCCTTCAACAGGACCACGCCATCTATCTCCGGGGCTTGAGAATCCATTCTCGCAAACGAGTGACCCTCCGACGCTGCACCGTCGACAATCACGGACTGCACAGACCCGACGAGTTTCTCATTCCGGCTGAACGATTGCTCCTGAACGAGAGTCATTAATTCATCCACACGCCGGGCAATTGTATCAGCCCTGACCCTCGGTGTGAGAGAATGAGCACGGGTACCCTCTTCCGAAGAATATCCAAAAACACCCACTCGTTCAATATTATAGTCGTCCTGAAAACGCAATAGTTTTTCGAAATCTCTTTTCTTCTCTCCCGGAAAGCCGACAAGATACGTAGTGCGTATCGTTAAGTCGGGAATGCGAGTACGCAGCTTTTTTACAAGCCGGGCAAGCGCTTTCCCTGTTATTTTTCGGTTCATTGCTCTGAGTATTTTATCCGAGATATGCTGCATCGGGATATCGAGATATGGCAGGACTTTCTCATTTTCAAAAATACTGTCGATTATATCATCGTCCATTTTTGCGGGATGCAGGTAGAGCAGTCGAATCCTGAACTTACCCTCAATCGAGGATAGCTGCCTGAGAAGTCCGGGAAGCGCCTTTCGGCCATAACTATCCACACCATACATCGAGGTATCCTGCGCGATTAGGATCAACTCCTTAGTACCCGATTCCACATGATACCGTGCCTCATTAACGATATCCGACATCTGTCTGCTGCGAAACCTGCCCCGGATCAGGGGTATAGCACAGTATGAGCAAAGATTGTCGCATCCGTCCGAAATTTTGAGATACTCGTATGTTCTTGGCTGGTGCAGCGGATAGAGATCACTCTTGCTGTATGGACCTTTCAGGTTTCCCGTAAAGGTACGTTTCTGACTGTCATTCACAATATTCATCACGTTCTTCAGGTCCCGGATACCGAGAAAATAGTCAACTTCGGGCATTTCGGCACTGAGTTCCTTGAAGTATCTCTGCGCGAGACATCCCGCGACAACGAGGATTTTGGAATCATCCGTCTTCTTGATTTCAGCCATTTCCAGAATTTCATCAATTGACTCTCGTTTGGCATCCTCTATGAATCCACAGGTATTAACTATCAGAATATCCGCATTTTCCGGATCGGAAACCAGCCTGCATCCTTCACGTTCGAGGTATGCAGCCATTGTATAGCCGTCCACCTCATTTTTCGGACAGCCGAGATTCGATATGAAAACCTTTCGGTGCATCGGAATAATTATGGAAGCCGGACTTCTTCCACACCCTCGGGGGTTTTGAACTTGAAGATGTCGTCGGAGATGCCCTCATCAATTTTGAGATTAAGAAAATCAATGACAACAGTATTCCCGTTGATGTCCAGATATTCAGCCCTTCGAGTAAGTCGATCCTTCCCGCTGATAAAGAGTGTCATTTCCTGAATGAATTCATCATTCGCAGCAGCATCGAGAAACACAACAGTGCACCGTGTTCCATCAATTGTGGTATCCGGAAGCAGTTCCGAACTATATGCATCCCTGAAAGAGAATATATAATCGCTTGGTCTGACGAGATCGTGTGCTTTCTCCACCTTGTCAATTGTGACCTGAGCATTATCCCTGTTGTAGACCCAGAGGAGTTCCCCGTTCGAAACAATCGTCTGCTCCTCTGTCTGGACGCGGAATTTGTCACGACCGGCAAGATACATCCAGCCCTCCGTTCGATCCACTGTAGCAAACACACCAGAATGGACTTCCTGCTTGAACTCGACAGCGAGATCATTTAGGGTTTCGTATCGCTCATGCAGACTGTCGAGCAACGCCGGTCTCTCCTGTGCGCAAACTGCACCGGATAGAATCAGGACAGCGAGTAAACAGACTATTGTTATTCGAAGTGATTTCATCATCATATCCTCTTATACACGCAGATGGGTAATAGACTAAATTATTTATCCATCATTTGTTCGAGATAGCGCTGATCGACAAGGACCTCACGAGCTTTCGAACCGTCGTACGGACCGACTACTTTTTTCTCTTCGAGCTGATCGATCAATCTCGCGGCACGCTGGTATCCGATCCCAAGCCGTCTCTGGAGAAGCGACACTGACCCCTGTTTATGTCTCACAACGAGTTGAGCAGCTTCCCTGAGAAGCGGATCGGAGCCGAGAGCTTCCTGTCGTTTTTTCGATTTCTCCTCTGTCAGGTTGTCGATCTTCTGGACTTCTATCTCCTGCTCCTTAATGCTACCTACAATGGAATTCGTCTCGCCCGAACTTATAAGTGCGCCATGCACTCGAACCGGCTCATGCTGTGCAGGTCTCAGGAAGAGCATATCGCCACGTCCCAGAAGCTTCTCCGCTCCGTTACCGTCGAGGATTGTTCGGGAATCGATTCTCGATGCTACCTGAAACGCTATACGTGCGGGGAAATTCGCCTTAATCAACCCCGTGATAACATCCACAGAGGGACGCTGCGTTGCGAGTATGAGATGAATCCCGACCGCTCGCGCCATTTGAGCGAGTCTCGTTATGAGAGTCTCGATGCGGGAGGATGAACTACTCATCATCAGATCCGCAAGTTCATCTACAACGATAACAATGTAGGGAAGTTTCTCTTCATCCTCTGCAACTTCATTGAAATCATCTATGTTTCTTACATTCTTTGCCGCAAGTTTCTTGTATCTCTGCTCCATCTCGCTCACTGCGTCATTTAAGAGACGCTCAGCCTGACGGGAATTCGTTACCACCGGTCTCTCCAGATGTGGGATTCCCTGATAGACAGATAATTCGAGCATCTTTGGATCAATGAACAAAAACCGTAGTGAATTTGGTGAGTGTCGATACATAAGGCTCGTTATTATGACATTCAAACACACGCTCTTCCCCGCACCGGTCGCACCTGCGACAAGCAGATGTGGCATATCCGCAAGGTCTGTCACAAACGGACTCCCGGAGATTGTCCGTCCAAGAGCGAGTGGGAGTTTCAACTTCGCGTCGTTGTAGTCATCGGATTCGAGAATATCTTTCAAGTAGACAACCTGGGGATTTCGGTTGGGAATCTCGACACCAACTGCGGCTTTGCCTGGAACCGGAGCGACGATTCGTATCTTACTCGCAGACAATGATAGGGCTATATCATCAGCAAGGTTTACAATCTGGCTGACCTTAACACCGGTCCCCGGTTTGAATTCATACCTTGTAATAACCGGTCCGGGGTATTTGTCGATCTTCTCCCCCTCAACCTCTACTCCAAATGTTTTCAGAGTTTGAAGCAGGTTCGTTGCTGTATCCTCAAGTTCCGATTTTGATACCGACTGAACGGGTTGTGGATTATCTGAAAGGAGATCAAGTTCCGGAAAATCGTAACCGGCGGAACCCTTACGTTCCGATGCCCGTTTGATAACAGTTTTCTTCGTCCGCCTTGACTTGCGCTGCGAATTCTCCGATTCTCTCTCTTTCATCACCTTGTCGCGAATCTCCTCAAAATCCGCCACGAAATTCTCGGACGGGGGGGGAGTCTTGGACCTCACGTATGAAGATTTACTATTCTTTTGCTCATGTTTGGTCTCATAGTTGGGGCGAAGGAAATCGAAGTTGAAATTCCTGATTCTGCTCCAGATCGATGGTTTTGGCGTTTCCGGTTTCTGTGACGGTTCTGATTTGGGTTCTCTCCTGCGGAATCTCTCCATCAGTGTAGTGACGCGTGTTTTCACCCATTCACGCGAGCGCTTTTCCCATTTTTCCGGTCGATATTCTATCAGGAGTGATGTAAAAATCACTATCGCAGCACATGCAATGAGCCAGGTTCCGACAGTTGAAAAGAGCGTGTAGAGCAAACTTGCAATAACATGAGCGAGAAGCCCTCCCAATGTATCGACATAGTTAACGTGCTCCACCGGTGGTGTAACCGCAGACAACGCCATTATTACAGAGATTGAAAATATTATCCCCGCAGTGTAGTATAATCGCTTTATGCATTTGGGTTTTTCCCATTTGAAAAGAATCTTAAGCCCCATTAATAGCAGCCATGCAGGAATGAAAAGCGAGAGCATGCCAAGAGTATAGTAGGCAAGGTGACAGAAAAGCATCCCGACATACCCGATGGAATTCTCCGGGCTGAAATCCACGATTGATACAGTAGTTCCCGGCATGAAAAACATCTCATCCTGCTCGGTTTTGGTCACCAGACTCGTAAGTGTAAGCAGTGCAACGAGCAGCATGAGAACACCCAGCACCTCCTGCTTCCGGCGGGGTGACATCCATTTGGGAATAATCCATCTTTTGATAAACATTGGTATCATGGTAAGTGACAAATTACCCGTCATTTATGGCATCGTCAACAACAACAGTCAAATCGGGAAAATGCTGTTAGAAATAGGATTGGCCGCCGGTAAATGTATCCTCGAGCGGGGAACCGTCCTTCTCGAGTTTGACATCAGGGATCTGCTTGAGGAATATCTTGAAGAAAAAGCCACTACGCGATCCATTCGGATACCATGAGAATTCCGCCTGCCAGCAACGCATGTCACGGACGATATGAAGTGATCGGTCGACTATGATCTCTCTTTTAATGTCATAATTCTGAGAGTATTCAACCTGCCAGTTCTTCGTGAGATCAATGAGTGCGGTTGTCGTTATCCAGTGAGATATTGTCTTTGATGTAAGCGAACGGGATTCTGTGTAGCTGTGGCCGAATGAGAGACTCCATGCGCCCGATCCGGATCCCTTCGATCTTACAGTGGATGTTGGCAAATCCGTAACAGCGCTCGATTTGTACCCGCCGGTATTTCCCGAAAACGAAAACGAGGTGTTTACACTCAGGCTGATAAGCCTTGAACCGAGTAGATCGAGATCTCCCGTAACCGGATCGTATGGATCGTGAACGGCGGAGACCTGCAATGACAACTTTGGAATCGAGGTTGTCCTGATGCTGGAAGAAATATTCGACAAGCGCTGTTCGTCCTTTTCGAAATCATAGTTTGCGGATGTACTCGCACTGAACAGATCGAGTTTTTTCTCACTCTCTCCCGATTGATATTTCATCTGGAACAAGTGCGACAGAGAGAAGCTCATCCTCCTGCTCTGACGAGTCGAATAACTCGCTCCTACAAAACCGGCTTCATCGGAATTCAGATCTGATTTCGGTGTAAGGGAAAACGAAATATTCGGAGTGAGTGTGTGCCTCAAACCAAGCAGTTTAGGTATCGGAGGATAGAAATAACCATACAGGTTAGTGCGAGCACTGAGTGACAAACTCGATCTCCAGCTTCGCAGAAATTCATCCGTACGAACTGAATCCTCCTCAGACAGGTCTGTCGGTCGTATTACGAACCAGCTTTCGGTATAGCTCACACTCGGACTTACAGTGATATACCTGAACAGGTTCTGGGGAGAGGATAAAGAGGTCTGGTGCACAGCCCGCATATATTTCTTGCGGGTAAAATCGTCCCCGCTCTTTGATTTCGAATAGTAATTTTTGGCAGAAACACTGTATGACAGCCTGATATTGTGGTACCAACTCTTTTCCTCTTCCGAATCCTCATCCTGTGTTATAAGCGCTCTGGAATTCACTCGGTAAGAAAGATTCGGTGCGGTAACAGTTACATTTTCAGTCTCGAAATTTTTCGTGTGCTGTATATAGGCTGAGAATGACTCCCGCTCCCATTTCTTGCTGACATTCAACTGGCTTCTAAGCTCCTGACTGTTAAGCCTGTCTTCAAGATCGGTTGTATAGTCGGTCACGATATTCCGGCTGGTTTGATAACTTCCGGAACCACTCATGGATGTACTGGGAGTCAGTGTATGCGAGTGAGAACCGGATAAGAGCCATGAGTCGGAGATATTCCTTCCCTGAAAAGTGGATGTCGTTACACGGTTATATGCAAATTTAACATTTCCGCTCAGCACATACCGCTTGTCGTAGTTAAGAACACCATCAAATCTGACCCCTGTATTTTCATGAATGCGAAGTGAGGTTTCGAGATCAAAATAGTCGGACATCGCCCAGTAATATCCGAAATTCTCCACGGATCGGTCGCCACTATTCCATGTTCCAATACTGAATGGTAGGAAGCCGGAATGCCTATCTTTCTTTATCGAGAATACGAAGAATGGCGCGCCAAAAACCGGGATATTTTCGATATAGAGTACAATCGGGCGGGCGATTACTTTATCATCCGTTATCAGCTTCATGTGTTTCGACCAGAAATGGAAATTCGCATCCTTGAATTCGCAGGGAATGTAGCGTCCCTCCTCCACGAGAAGAACATCATCATCAACCTTGCGGACAACACCTCCGTAGTAATAAGCTTGTTCGAGTTTCGTGTCACTCTGACGAACCTTACCCCGCTTTGTTTCGAGGTTGTAGACCAGTCGATCACCGGCCATAACCTGTGAGCCATCCTTGAGAAGAATCGGCACTGTCACAGTGTCGAATGCATCTGGTTCCAGTGAATCAGCCACGACCTGCAATCCCGGATATGCACGCAGGTCTTTCGATACAGTATTGTATCGAATCGTATCGGCATCCAATACTATGGAGCCGTGCCTGACCTCGGAATCACGTATCAGATTGATTATCTTCTCCGACACAGCATAATCGAGCTGCCCGGCCTGATACTTTACCGTATCGGCATAGAAGGACACTCCGAGCGAGTCTGTTGTTCGATTCGATAGAAATTCTCCGACAGCCGAGTTGTCTATTCTTACACGCTCAAGCTCACCATCGCCAAAGAACAACGTTATCGAGTCCCCGGACGCTTCATTACGCCCCTCCGCCATGCTGTCACCCTCTGCCGGGATGTACCATGAATAACTGTTTCCCGCAGAGATTATCCTATCGAGTACTTCATCTTCGAGTTTGAAAAGGATGTTTTTCGCCTCGATCCGACTCTCGGTATATGCCGTGTCCGCAATCATAAACACAGAGTCCGGGGGGGCATCTGTGGAATCCGGTTCACTTGATGTTGTGTCGGCACTTACCCGAACAGTTCGGGAGTTTATGATCTCCTTGCGGTAAACTGCCCTGCCGTCACCGGAAACCTCGATTTCATGGAGAAGCTTGTCTTCAAGTGTCAAAGTCATTGAATCACCGGCAAGCTCGTTCCTGTTCTGACGGGCAAACGGGTCACCGTACATATAAATGAGATTCGAATCAGGGTGGAATACACAGAGAGAACAGGTGGCAACCATCGATCCCTTCAATATCGTAACATTGCCAATCGCCTCACCAAACCGTTCGGCTGAGAGATAGTGAACCGTATCGCAGGTTATCTCTATCATGGCAACAGGATCATCATAATCGACCGCAACAACCGGTTCACCCATTACATACAACTCTTCAACATCCCGATTGAACATAACCGTATCGCCGTCAATCCTCACTCTCTCATCGGTCTGTGTCAATTCGCAGTTTTGTATGGCTATGAAACTGTTCTCATCCCTGTCATATCGAAGGTATCTCGACGAGAGCGAATTGACTGAATCGGCATATCGGACATCCCCCCAGAATTCGAGGATATTGGTCTTCTCGTGCCAGACCGCCGTATCGCAGAACAACTCCGCACCCCGGTATCGAAACAGAACATTGTCAAAATAGAGCAATTCGACATTGTCCTCATCGAGCACACGGATACTGGAACTCTCCGATTCGAGATAAACCGGATCCTCAGCCTGTTGCGCGGGCAGCATGCCAATCGCAATGAGGCATAAAAGAACTGCGATGGATATGACCTCACATATCTTCATTGAACAGATTCTATCATACAGTGCGGGTCGTCGCAACCAAAAAGGATGGTTATATCAGGCGGTACTGACATTTATACTAACATCGAAACAATATGTTCGTACAGACTTTTGGGGTAAATTTCGATAGCCGAACGCCGCTTATCTCGACTCTTGAGGTTTTGCAATGCCTACACAAACCGAGAAACCGGTTGACATGTACTCCGAAGTCCAGTATCCTGATTTATATAGACGAGCAAAACAGCAACAGCGAGTCTAACTCCGGCCTATACAACATCCGTAAACTTTGTTCGCCTGAAACATACTTAATCTATGGTACCTGGTAAAGCCTGGACAGAAGAATACCTTCGCAGGACACGGGACTATTTTTGGGATAAAGATTTCATTCCCGTGTTGTTGAAATTCCTTGGAGTGTCTCGTGCGAGGCGTGTGCTCGATGTCGGCAGTGGTCTCGGATATCTCGCCCGTCTTATAGAGAGCAAAGCACGCAAAGCAGAGGAGATATACGGTATCGACCTGGATGGATCTCTATTGCGTGCCGCGCGAAAATATGGCAAACAAGCCGATTCAATCGTGAAATACAGAAAAATGGATGCGTCGGAAATCAAGTTCAAAGACGGTTCATTCGATTTCGTCGCCGCGATGACGCTGTTTGTGAATGTTACCAATCCTGATGAAATTCTGAGGGAGATGATCCGCGTAACCGGTCCAAATGGTACCATTGCTGCACTGGAACCGATCTATCAGACCGACGGTCGAAGTGAATACATGCCGGGATACACCGAATCCGAGTACAGATTCATGAATAAGCTACTCTCCCGTAGAAAGCGTGCTGCGACATTCGTCAAAGGCTCCGACAAGTATGTCGCTCCGAGACTGCCGAATATGTTTGCGGAACTGGGGCTGAAAGATGTCAAGGCAAAGGCTTTTGCCTATGCGCATCTTCAAAAATGGGACGAGAATGGCTACGACGACTACCTCGATTACCTCAGGAAACGAAGCATGGAGATGGAAAGGCTGAAAGACACTCCCGAAAACGTACTTGATACGCTGCCCACGAACAGCCTGCGAGACGCAAAAAGATATATTGGCATAACCAAAAGAAGGGCTGATCGCATTCTGAGAAATCCTGCAAAATACAGGAGTATGATATATTCAACGACCTACACCATACTCGCAGTGAAGGGGAAAAAGACTTAAGCAACGGGAACGCATCCTATGTCAATATCCGAAAACAATAAACTTGATTTCATCCACAAGTTCACCATTGGTGATGATCATTTCCTGTTCCTCCCAAGACGGTTCAGTATATTCAAAATCGATCAATGTGCATGGGATTTGCTTGCCAGCCTCTCAGGGGATAGTCCGGGTATGGACTCTATTCGGGATATGTATGGTAATGAGCAGATAGACGGACTGGAAACCGAGTTTCGGAAGCTTAATATCATTATAGATACACCGAAGCCTCTTCCAGAACCGAAGCATACAGACGAGGTCGATTTGTCCTACCTGGTTCTTGATATCAGTAGTGCATGCAATCTCAGGTGCAAATACTGTTCCGCACCCATTGAAATAGATCAATCTCAATTGATGTCTCGAGAGGTGGCACGGAGCGCCGTAGACTTCATTTTGGAAAAGTCCAAAAACTGTTCGGTGAGCTTTTTCGGCGGCGAACCTTTCATGAATTTCAAGACAATGAAATCCGTTGTTGAGTATGGAGAGAGCAAAGCAGAAAAGCATGGTGCAAAGATAAACTGGTCGGTCACGACCAACGGCACGATCATCAACGATGAAATAACCGAATTCCTGAGTGACCACTGTATATCCGTCGTATGCAGTATTGATGGTGATCGCGAGGCTCATAATTCGGCAAGGATTTTCAGCAACGGGAAAGGGTCGTATGACCGTGTTAGAACAAATGCGGAGAAATTGCTGTCATCGAATTTACCATCAATTACAGCTCGCGCAACAATCTCTATCCACAACCTCGATATTGACAAAGTGGTTACTCATCTTCACAAAATCGGATTTTCACATATCACCTCGGCATTTGCATCACAGATAGATTATTCGGGTAATGAACCGTACGCCCGTCTTCTGACTAATGAGGAAATCGAACGCTACAGAAACGGCCTGATTCGTACTGTGGATTATATCATCGACAGTATGGACAGAGGAAAACCGGTTTGGGTTATTGATCTCGTTCATTATGCAAGAATGTTGCACTACCTGCGCCCACGCCATTCAGCATGTGGTGCCGGAAAAATCATGATCGCTGTAGCTCCCGATGGCGGGATGTATCCATGCTCTCGTTTCTCCGGAATGAGGGAATATGCTATTGGTGATATAGTATCCGGTTTGCAGCGTGCGGCACCATTCGATGGTGATACTGCAAGTCGAAAGGAATGCGATTCCTGTTGGGCACGATATCTATGTGGAGGCGGTTGCTGGGCGGACAGGCTTCTCTCCGGCAACCGGGAATACAGTCAACTCTATTGTCGACTCTGGAAATACAAGCTTGAAGCTGCAATGTGGTTGTATCACAAATTAAAGCAGTTTCCGAATGAAATCATAGATTCATACTTCCGTCAGGTAAGCGATCAGGTTGAATACGCCATCCCCGGCTAACGTTCAGTATGGAGCAATATGGATCAGAATCTCAGAAAAAATGAGCTGTACGAGTTTCGACATGAGAATGACAGGCTCGTTCTGTGCGTACCCAATGGTCAGATATTCAAGATAGATAGAATGACCGGGGATGTGCTCGACCTCTTTGAGGACACCACTCCCACTGAAATTCCCGGCAAACTGTCAGATCGTTATGATGATAATGAGATCAAACATCTGCTCGATCAAATGGAGCAAGTCGGGCTTCTGATTCGATCAGATGCACCGGACATTGCCTCCGATCTTGACATCCCGACAGATATTACGGATATGGCTCTCTTCCTGACAGATTTCTGCAATCTGAGATGTACATACTGCTATGAAGCGGGGAAATGCCAGCGAGATGAACGAAAGCACATGGATCGAGAAACCGCTGAGAAAGCGGTTGATTTCATGATCCGGGAATCCGGTGAAAGCCGAAACTGCACGATCCAGTTCTTTGGAGGTGAACCGCTCCTCAATTTCCGCCTTTTGAAACATGTTGTTCGATATTGCAGAGACAAGGAAGAGACGGCCAATAAGAAATTCGGCTTCACTATTGATACGAACGGGACTCTTCTGAATGATGAAATAGTGGATTTCTGCTGTGCTGAGAATATCGGAGTCGGAGTCAGCTTGGATGGCACGAAAGATGTAAACGACACCGCCCGCATTTTTCCCGATGGAAGCGGGTCATACGATACTGTTGTCAAGCAATCAGCTCGCCTTCTTGAACGCATGCCTGAAACAACCGGTGCTCGTGCAACATTAACAAAAGACAACTACCGTTTCAGAGATACACTCAATCACCTCGTGGAACTCGGCTTCAGGAGAGTTCTTATTGACTGCGACGGTGGCAGCAACGGCACCTGGAGTGACGATGAAATAATAATACTCAAGGAGGAATTCGAAAAAGCTGCGGATTACTTCATAAAACTCTTAAGGCAGGATGATTTCCTTTCATTCGGCAACATAGTATCACTCCTTCCACTGATTAGTAATAGAAAAAGAAAACGATATCACTGTGGAGCGGGCATCTGGTATGTAGCTGTAACGCCGGATGGTACCATTTACCCGTGCCACCGACTCACATCCCACCCACAATTCGCTATGGGTAATGTGATGCAGAGTGTCTCATGGGACCTGCGAGAGGAGATACTGTCTCATCCGGTAGAAACTAAAGATAGCTGTCAAGAGTGCTGGGCACGGTACCTCTGTGGTGGTGGTTGTTTTTATCGCGGATTTGTTGCAACCAGAGACCCATTCCAACCCGACCCTGCATGGTGTGAGCTTACAAGACATGTTCTGACTCTCGCCATGTGTGCATACCACGAATTCACAAAACGAAGAGCCGGTGTTCAGCATCACAATAATGCTGCTCAGGGGGAACCCGCAGCAGCAACAACGAAAGAAAATCGTGCAGGGGGAGAACTTTGAATATGGGCGAGTAGGGTTATCACAAAAGGCAACCCAGGTTTACATGGAGTAAACCGGGCGCAGCAGTGATGCTAAAGCACTCACTGCTGAAAGGAGGAAGTGATATGACTCACATTGAACTATTGAACGACCAAGGGAAAGATCTAACACTGGCTGATCTCCAGTGTCGCCGTGATCCCTGTCACCCGGAATTGGGTGGTGGCGGATACACCCTGGGGGCACCGGTTGTTGAAGTGGAAGGAAGTGAGCTGGTCGAGCCTATTGGACCGATTCAGCCCTGTTCCTGGCCGTAAACTGATCTGATGCTCTACCCTACTCGCCCAGCATTAGAATTAGAATCTAATTGAAAGATACGGTAAACATGTATCTGGCTGATATTCACAGACTCGATTACAAGGGCACAAGGCTTCTGCTCAATGTTGAATCCTCATCTCTGTATAGGATTGACAACCTAACGGATGATGTCTTGAGCTGCCTCGCAGTTGAGAATCACCCAACCGATCTCAAGCCCGTTGAGGACAAGTACGGTGTCGAGGCTGTACAGCAGGTATTGACCGACCTTGAGGCAGCGGGGCTTCTCCGCGACAAACAGCAAAGACAAAACGAAGTAATCCCCGAAGAACAGTGCAACATCACAAATCTCGCTCTCAATGTCTCTCACAGGTGCAACATGCGCTGCCGTTACTGTTATGGTGACGGTGGATCATACGGTATGAAATCGGATCAGATGCCGGTTTCTGTTGCTCTGGCAGCAGTCGATATGCTGATGCGTGAATCCGGAGAGAGCAAACGCTGCTCTATTATGTTTTTCGGAGGTGAACCATTACTGAATACAAATACTATCGAATCGTGTGTTGAATACGGACTGAAAAAAGCCAAAAAGCACGGCAAGAGACTCACTTTCAGTACAGTCACAAATGGTACTCTGCTGTCGGATGATATGCTCGATTTTCTCGACAGAAACCGAATATGGGCAGAGATCAGTATAGATGGCCCTAAAAGTATCAATGACTCCATGCGCGTCTTTGGAAGTGGAAAAGGCTCATACGATAAGATAGTAGATGGTGCACAGCGACTCTTTGCACGACGTCCCAATATGGTACCGGCGAGAGCAACCGTAACACATGAAGCCCCCGAATTCCTTGAATCAGTGAAACACATTCTCCAACTCGGTTTCGGAAGTGTGGCAGTGGATTTGGTGAGTGGTGATGGAAGTGAGTGGGGATTAAATGACGATGATCTTTCAATTGTTGAGGATCAGTATGAAAAAGCCGCTGACTATCTGATAAAGCGTTTGAAAAATGGGGATCGATTCGAGTTCTCATCGCTTACCGAAATAGTGGAATTGATGCTATGTCCGGAGAAACGCATATATCACTGCGGTTGCGGTAAAAGCTATCTTGCGGTTGCCCCTGCCGGTGACATATATGCATGCCATAGATTTGTTGGCGACTGGCGGTTTCGGATGGGAAATGTATTTGTAAACATCGACAGAGATGTCCGGAGACGGTTCCTTCATAACAGCGTCGAAAACAGAGAGGACTGTCGCAACTGCTGGGCAAGGTATATCTGCGGAGGCGGGTGCAACTATCAGGCGGTCCTTGCGACAGGCGGCATAGTGAAACCCGACAGCCGACGGTGCGGTATTACACGGAAGATCATCGAACTCGGTATGATAGTATTCTGGGAACTTAACCAGGAGAACAAACCGATCCTCGATAGAGCGGCAGAACTTGTCAGACATCGAAGAGCATACAGGGATATCGTCAGATAGAGGAAACAGATACATTGACGGAATCAAAAAAACAGACAGGGAAACTTCGGAGGATATTGGGGTATCTCAGGCCCTATGTTCCTCTGGAAATTGTCATCTCTATCTGCATGATGCTCCTTGCGATGCTCCCGCTGGTCGATCCGATGATCGTCAAAGTCCTGATTGATGATGTGCTCGTTGACGGCAACATGTCGCTTTTGAAACTGCTCATAATCGGGCTGATTGCCCTGTTTGCTCTAAATGGTGTATTGTATGTTCTTACTTCATACATCTACACCTATGTCGGGCAGAAGATACTGTTCGACATCCGGTATGATTTCTTCCGACACCTCGAAAAACTCCATCTCGGTTTTTTCTCCAAAACGAAGACCGGCGAGATAATGAGCAGAGTGAACAACGATGTCGGCAAACTGCAACAGGTAATGACAACCACGTTCGTAACGATGGTAACCGACATAATCACTCTTGTCGGGATACTTGCTCTGATTATCTATCTCGACTGGAAACTGACACTCGTGTCAGTCGTTCTGCTGCCGTTTATATTTGTCACTCAATTTTTCCTCGGTAAAAAGATCAAGAAACGCAGTACGGAATCCCGGGAGAAATCTGCGGATATCCTCAGTTTCTTTCAGGAGACAATCTCCGGCATGAGGTTGATTCAGTCTTTCGTTAAGGAAAGATTCGAGGCGGCGCGTTTTGTCAGAAAGGGTCGAAGCCTGATCGACATACAGGTCCGTCTCGGGGTAATGTCAGCCATAGCGGGAGCGGCTGCGGGTTTCCTTGCCTATCTTGGTCCGATAATCGTCCTCGGTTATGGCGGGTACAAAGTTATACACGGCTCTCTGACCATCGGCAGCATGGTTGCCTTCTATGCGTATGTGGGCAGGCTCTTCGGACCAATATACAGACTCGCACAGCACAATGTGTCGATTCAAACCGCGCGTGCGTCGATCGACAGGATCTTCGAGTATCTCGATATCGAGCCGGAGATAAGGGACACACGTGGAAGCATCGTACTTCGCAAAATGGAGGGAAGCATAGCGTTTGATGGTGTGCGTTTTGCGTATGACCATGAGCAGCCGGTTTTCGAGAACCTGTCTTTTGATATTCCCCCCGGTCGGAGAGTTGCAATTGTCGGACGGAGCGGTGCCGGGAAATCTACAATTGTCAACCTGCTCTGCCGTTTCTACGACCCGCAATCGGGCAAAATACTGGTCGACAATCATGATGTCAGAAACATCCAACTGCGCAGCCTTCGAAGGAATATCGGTCTCGTATCACAGGAAACAATACTCTTCAATTCGAGTGTAAGGGAGAATCTTCTATACGGCAAAACGAGTGCGACGGAGGAGGAAATAAAGGAAGCATCCCGGAGAGCCTATATCCATGAACTTATCTCCAGTCTTCCCCAGCGTTACGAAACAGTTATAGGCGAACGCGGGATCAGACTCTCAGGCGGGGAGCGTCAACGCCTCTCCATAGCAAGAACAATACTCAAGAATCCGAAAATCCTCGTCTTTGACGAGGCGACCTCATCGCTTGACTCGCGCTCCGAAAGACTCATTCAGGATGCTATCGAGCCGTTGATGGAGGGACGGACCTCTATCATTATCGCACATCGCCTTTCGACGGTTGTCAATGCAGACTGGATTCTCGTTCTCGACAATGGTCGTCTTGTTGAAACCGGAACTCACAACGAACTCCTGACCAGAGGCGGGATATACAGAATGCTCTGGAATGAAATGTCAGTAAAAGGTGATGCTTCACTTAACTGATATTGGGAATATCACACGCCAGAATAGATAACGACATATCATCTCATTCGCTGTCGAGGATCAGATCTATCAACCTGACATTCTTCTCCACGACAATCTCCACACGACCCGACAGACCGGGTTTAAGGTCCGTCCGTGTACCGTCGACGTCCACCCACGGCTCGTCGATTGAAATAGTCGAAGCATAGGTCACAACCGGAGTGCCGTTCGAAGGTGCAGTCGATATCTCGGTAACCTCACCGGAGAAGACCTTGTATTCACGGTGTGGGAATGCATTTATGAATATTTTCGCTTCATGTCCCACACTGATCTTGTGGATATCATTCTCTGACACACCCGCAAGGAAATTCATGCTGGAGAAATCACCGACACGGATAATCTCCTCCCCTTCAATTACCCGACTCCCCTCAAGTTGCTCGACATTCATCGTCAGAACAACGCCGGATGCGCGGGACAGAAGGACCGTATTATCGAGACGCTGTTCAGCAAGGGTGACAGCCTGCCTGGCGAGCTCAATACTTCTCTCAGCCTCACCTATTCCAATTTGATACTGCCTTTTCAGCATTGCATGACGCTCTTTTAAGATACGGTAGTTCGACTCACGGACCTTGTAGTTCAACTCAATCTGCTCCATGTCGTCGAGACTTATCATATTCTGATCCCAGAGCTGCCGGCTTCGCTCATAACGTGCCTTTGCAATCTCAAGTTGTTCCTGTGCGGCGGTCAAATCGGCTATAGACGCGCTTGTTTCGTATGATCCGCTTGCAGTAAGGTTATGATATTCATCCTGAAGCTCCTTTAGTCTTGCCTGAGAAGCATCAAGCTGCTGTCGTGCATGTTCGACCTCATACTCAATCTCGCCCGATGCCAGTATCAGAAGAGTGTCCCCTTCCTGCACCGACTGACCATGCCGGACCCGGACTTCCTCCACTATACCGGTCAGACGAGGGGCGATATCGACACTGACGGCGGGTTGAACCGATCCTCTCGCTTCAACGGTTCTGTCCATCTTGCCGAAAACGACAACCAGCACCCCGACAAGCAGGATCAGCACACAAATAATAATACCGGCGATAATGAATGTAGATAGTCGTTTCATATCATACTGCTTAGACCAGTACTGAAAGTATACGGCTTTAACCGATTACCTGTCAAGGCTAATTGCCGTTTCGAAGCATGTCTTAATCAATCATTGACGGTATCTGATAATGAGTTATATTGAATCAAGTAAAGGGGTATTATATGAATAGCACGACTAAGCATCTTTCACCACAGGTATTTTGTACCAGAGCTTCCAAGAGACTACTAATCTCATCTCTATGTCTACTATGCTTGTTCCTCTGCGATATTTCATACGCAGAGATGGACCAACTGGAGTTGATTTTCATCACAAAGGGTGAGACATACGATGAAGATCTTGGCTGTGGAGTGGGATCACCGGGTGATCTGGATGGAGGCGGTTACTCGGAGGTATTCGCGGCAGGGGTGAATGGAGTGAAGATGTACAGGGGCGGCAATCCTGCCGCAGATACTCTTCCTGACAAGATTTATCCGGGCTACCGCTACAGGCTCCATTTCCTGAATGATCTAAATGGTGACGGTGTAGTGGATCTTTCAGTCGGAACAAGGGTTCTGTCTCAAGCCAGTGTTAATCTCTATCTGAGCCAACCCAATTTCTATTCAAAATCAGAACCCGATCTAATTCTGAATGGGGATTATTGGCAAACATTTGGAGGGCGGGTTAGGAGTTATGACGCTGATTGTGATGGTATCAGTGAACTAATAGTGTCGTATCAGGATCGTCATTATCCCATAGATGGAAGCTTCTTCAAATACGAGATTATTCCGGTAATGGATACCTTACCGGATGATTCTTTAGTTATTCCATATAATTTAGAAACTACTCCTATCAAAACAATATACTCATCAGGGGACTGTGTGGGAGATGTGAATGGGGATGGTTGTGTTGACTATGTTGTTTCTCCCTTCTCTGCAGAAGACACATCGTACATCAATATCTACTTAGGTACTTCCCATACGGACTCAATACCAGATTATACATTCTACACTCCATTTATCGATCAACTCGGTGAAGGTGAATTTGGGTATTCGATTAGTCCACTTGGCGATATAGACAAGGATGGATTTGACGACTTCATTGTAACTTCCTATAGCTATCCTCCCTGTATTTACTATGGTGGTGATCCCCTCGATAGTGTTCCCAAGATACTCGAATATCCGGGCACAGTTGCAAACACATGTGGTGACATCAATGATGACGGCTGGGAGGATATAGCTGTAGGATTCACATCCTATGCAGGCGGCTCCGGAGCAGTGTTTGTGTATTTTGGCAGTTCGGACATGGATACCATAGCCGATATCTTCATGCCGTATGACTATTCAGTGGAACTACACTTTTGTTTCGAGTTCGGAAAAGCTGTTGGATCGGCAGGTGATTTCAATGGAGATGGTGTGGATGACCTGGCAGTTGGTGCAGATATCTCAATCAATCAGAATTTCAACAAGGGATTTCTCTTCGTTTTTGCAGGGGATAGTAATCTGCCAACCGGAGCAGATGAAGTAACCGAGGGAGAACCGTTGCCAACAGAGTTCAATATCTTAAGGCAGAACTACCCGAATCCCTTCAATAATAGAACGAATATTGAGTATGAATTACACGGAGTAAACCAGAGACATGTGGAGGTCACCATAATTAATATCCTCGGTCAAACGGTACGGACACTCGTGAATGAGTCACAATCAGGTGGAACGCATATAATCAACTGGGACGGCAGGGATAATGATGGCTCTCTCGTTCCGAGTGGTGTCTATTTCTATGTTCTGGATACGGACGGCCAGCGTTTGAACCGGAAGCTGCTTTTATTGAAGTAATCACATGTCGAGATCACAAGGCTTTCGACATGTTTTGTCAGGACCGCAGGGATCCTGACCTGCGCAAATACCATCATTCGCGTGGCCCGGGGCTGTCTGCCCCGGGTATCTTTCAATGTCACAGTCGGGAGGAAACACGGGGCAACCCCGTGC
>Ga0272443_10000507_pt1 | contig 71505 bp, 63 predicted proteins | sample SSMAcet12_FD_193581 | JGI IMG/M metagenome (GOLD analysis project Ga0272443, IMG submission 193581) | Marine sediment archaeal communities from Little Sippewissett salt marsh, Falmouth, MA, United States - SSM-Acet-12 | ecosystem: Environmental > Aquatic > Marine > Wetlands > Sediment ...
GCCGTTACCGTATCTCCGCGGCGAGGTCCTGGAGGTAGGTTCGGATGGTTTCGTGTTTCGAGAGGCCGAGTTTCTTGTGCATCCGGTAGCGGAGGGTCTCGACGCCCCGGGGCGTTATGCCGATGGAAAGCGATATTTCCGGGTTGGTGAGGTTCTGTCGTATCATCAGGCAGACCCGGCGTTCCTTGTCACTGAGCCCGGGATGACGGCCTGCGAGTTTTGAGAGAAACTCCCGGTCGGCGGAGGACAGTTCCTGTCCGGGGAAGGGGGATTCCGGAGAATTATCGGCTATTTCCGCGACCGCCCCGACGATTTTTTCTTTCAGTTTCCGGTCGATATCCAGCTGGCCGACAAGCCGGCGGAGTTTGTCGGCTTTCATCTGTTTTTCCTCCAGGCTGTCCGAGATTCGTTTCAGCATGATGTCCTTCGAGGTAAGCATGGCGGTCAGTTCGGTTTTTTTTCGGTCGAGCTGCGCCTGCATACTGTGGTTCAGGGCCTGGAGCGCCTGAAGCCGCGTGGTTTTTTCGGCTATTTTCAGTTCATGGTTCCTGGTAAGGGCGCTTCTTTCGCTGTTGATGATAGCTTCTTTTTCACGCATGTCCTCCTGAAGATCCTGGAGGGCCCTGAACATGTAGCGGCAGGGTTCTCCGGGCTCCGGCATCGGAATCCTGTGATTGAGGAGGTCCAGCCAGACTATCCGGGCAAGGGCGGCGAGAAAATCTTTTTTAACGGATTCGTTTTCCGGCTCTTTATTCTGGCCTTGTCCGTTGTTTTCCTGTCCGCCTTTCCTGTCCGCCAGGATCATTCCCATCGCCTCCCCGTAGGTCCGCGCGATTCGGACGGTGGATTCTTCCGGTGTTATCGTCATGAACATTTCAGCGACGAGCCGCATGTCCGGGTGAACATTGCACAGCACGAGCAGTTTGAACACCGGTCCGCGGTTATAGAGGAGGTTGACGAGATCTTTTTTGTAGCTGAAGGTGCATCCTTGTATCCGGGTCATGTCGACCACGGAGTACAGCGGTCTGTCCGACAGGTTTTCCTCTCTCAGGACGGTATTGAGCGTATCGAAGTCGACGTGGTCGAGGATGACCGTTCCGTTGTTTTCGGTGTCCACATGAATGCAGACGATATCCCGACCGACCAGGCTGAATTTCGTGGTGTAGTGCTGATCGTGGTGCGGCGTTTGCCAGTGAGGCTTGCTCTTGACCGGAAGTCCGGTTGCCGGGCATGTTCCCATGGTGTCCGGGGCTTGAATGTTGACCATCGTATTGCAGCTGCGGGCGTAACGGGTGCGACTGTATGTAATTTCCCTGCAACGGGATGCCGATCGGTAACGACTGTTTTCCGGCGGGATCGACTGACGTTTTTGTTCGCCTTACGTAGCAACGGTCAGGTATCGCTGATGCTGAAAAGGTACTGCTTGATGGATTCGTGCTTCGTGAGCCCAAGCTTTTTGTGCATCCTGTAACGGATACTCTCGACGCCGCGGGTCGTTATGCCTATCGAACGGGCTATTTCCACGGTATTGTAGTTTCGTCGAATCAGAAGCGCGATTCGCAGATCTCTCTGGTTCAGGGTGGAATGGCGGCGCTGGAGTTTCGAGAGGAATTCCGAATCGCCCGATGTTATTTCATGATCGACGTGTTTTTCGTACAGGCCGGTTTCCGCAAGTTCCCTGCATGAGGTATCCAGCTGTTGTTTGATCGCCGGTTCGACATCCAGTCCTGAAACGAGGCCGCAGATCTTTTCGATTTTCGATTTCTTTTCCGCCAGGATGGTCGACACCCTGGTCAGCTCCATATCCTTGGCGGCTATCTGGGCGGTCAGCGCCGTTTTCTGCTTTTCGAGCTGCTGTTCGATTTTCTTGTTCAGCGATTCCTGGGCGTTGAGCAGGATGTTTTTTTCGGTGATTTTCCTGTTGTACTCTTCGACGAGCTGCTCTATCTCGAGCCGATGAAGCTCCTCCTTTTCTCGAAGATCCTGCTGCAGGGCCTCGAGCGCCTTGAAAAAGGGGTACACCGACTCATCCGGTTCTGGCATGGTTATCGGATGGTTGAGGAGATTGAGCCAGTTCATCCTGGCCATCGCGGCGAGAAATTCTTTCTTGTGCGCCAGGTATTGCCGGTTGTTTTCCGTTCCGTTGTCGGTTGTTTCCGTGATTCCCTTTTTCGCATTCAGGATCAACTGCATTCCTTCACGGTAGCTGCCGGCCAGCATGACGTTGGATTCTTCGGGGGCGATGGCCGAAAACGTTTCGACTACGGAACGGACTTCCGGGCTGATGTTATAGACGACGAGCAGCTTGAACACCGGTCCTGAATTGTAGAGGATGTTGACCAGGTCCTTTTTGTAGAGAAACGAGATCCTCTTGACATGGTTCAGGTTATGCAGCATGCAGATCGGTTTGCCCATCTGATCGCTTTCGTTGATGACGGCCTGAAAGAGATTGTGGTCTATGAAGTCCATGGTGACGTCGTGGTCCGTGATTATCTGGCCGTGGATGATATCAGGGCCGACAAGCGTGAATTTCGTCGAGTAACCTTCCTTGGCGTGTTCCACCTGCCAGTGAGGTTTTTCTGTTATCGGGAGGTCTGAAACCGGGCAGTTCTTCATGAGACGGACAGTGTGATTGATACTGCGTTGTGCGATTTTCCGGAATTCCGGCCTGTTTCTTCCGGGAGCGTTGTAGCATCGCTCCCCTCAGAGGTATGGGGGTGAGTTTTTTTCTTCGGCGGCTTTAAGCCCCGGACGGTTACTTCTTGTCTTTGCCCGGGGGAGTGGGCTCCGTCGTTTCGCCTTGCCATGCGACGGCGAGTTGTGTCAGGTAATTCTTGATCGACTGATGTTTGGAAAGCTCCATTTTCTTGTGCATCCGGTAGCGTATGCTTTCCAGGCCGCGCGTGGATATCCCTATCGATCTCGCTATTTCTCTCGTGTCGTAGTTGAGTTTGATAAGCAGACAGATGCGCAGGTCTCTCTGGTTGAGGTTCGGATGCTTCTGTTGCAGTTTCGAGAGGAAATCCGAGTCGTTTGCCGTGAGTTCGGTATTGATTTTCTTTTCTATCATTTCCGTTTCGATAAGCCTGTCGCATGCGGAGGTCATTTCGTTCCGCAGTGCCGGCTCCATGTCGATATGCTCGATCTTGTCCTTGAGCAATTGCAGCACCGAAGCTTTCTCGGCTATGGCTGTCGATACACGTGTCAGTTCCATGTCCTGGGCGGCGATGCGTGATTTCAGGGCTGAGCGCTCACGATCGAACTGGGTGGCGAGCTTGTTGTTGAGCTCGAGTTGGGCATTGAGGAGAATGATCTGTTCCGAGACCTTTTTTTCGCAGTTTTTCTCTGTTTCAACACGTTCCTGGGACCGGATTTTTTCTCTTTCCTGGAGGTCTTTCTGAAGCGAATCGAGCGCCTTGAAAAAGGGGTGGAGATAGTCGTCTTCGGGAGGGATATTGATGGCCTGGCTGAGCATGTTCATCCATCCGATCCTCGCCGTGGCCGCAAGGAAATCTTTTTTTCTCTGGGAGTAAAGCTCGACTTCCTCGTCGTCGTACTCTTCGGCGGGAAGCGAGTCCTCTTTCATGTCGAGCACGGCCTGGACGGCATCGGTATAGCTGTCCACAAGCAGTACCGGAGTGTTTTCGGGAACGATGGCGGCGAACGTTTCGACCGTCGTGGAGAACCCGTCGGGAATGTTGTAGAAGACAATCAGCCTGAAGTACGGCCTCCAGTGATAGATCAACTGCGTGAGGTTGACCTTGTAGGCATAGGAAACGTCGGTCACATGGGTCAGGTCGCGAAGCAGGTACACCGGTTTTTTCGTCAGTCCGGACTCGTCGAGAACCGTCTGATAGAGTTCCTTGTCCATATACTCGATCGTGATGTCCCTGTCCGCCTCGTAATACGTCAGGAGAATGTCATCCCCGATTCTTTTCAGGTGAGTCGTGTATTTTTCGTCCGAATGAACCGTTTTCCAGTGAGGACGTTCGGTTACCGGGAGGTTTGAAACTGAACAGGTCGCCATGTAAATTGCACCGGATTCGTTAAACTGATAGGGGTTTTGACGTATTATAAAGATAAGAATACGCTTTTTTCTGTGTAGAGGCAAGCGTGTCTCGTCGTAATAACGTCATGTGCTGATTTTTGCGCTCTTTTTGCTCGATCCTTTTGACGTATGATCGGTCGAAGGGGAGGCTAACCGGTAGTGGTTGACAGCTGCGCGAGATAATTTTTGAGGGACTGGTTTTTTTGCAGACCTATTTTTTTGTGCATCCGGTAACGGATGCTTTCCATGCCTCTTCTGGAGATGCCCGAGGTTTCGGCTATGTCTTCGTTGCTGTAGCTCAGCTTGATGAGCAGGCAGATTTTCAGCTCTCTTCTGTTGAGGTTCGGGTGTTTTTCCTGGAGGCGGGTCAAAAAGGCTGAATCGGTAGTGGTGAGCGGAAGGTCGATTTTCTGTTCGTTGCGTTCGGTTTCGAGCAGCAGATTGCAGATTTTCAGCAGATCCTTCTTTCGCTGTCTGTCGATATCGAGATCGTGAATGCCGTTACAGAGCTGTTTCAGGGCCATGCCATGATCACGGCTGTGCGCGCAGGAGAATTGTCTGCATTCCTGTTTTCTTTCCGAAAGGACATGCGCAAGTTCTGTTTTGTCGCGCGCACGATCCTGAAGCAGCTGTTTCATCGCTTTTTCGCTGAACGAGAGCTGCGCGTTTATGCTTTCGATCTCTTTGCTGCACTGTCCGAGCAGCCGGTCTTTCTCCGCGCTGTTGAGTGCCTGTTGCTCGGCAAGATCCTTCTGCAGGAGCACCAGGCCGCTGAAAAACGGAAAGAGGTCGTGGGCTGGCGATGGAAGCGCAATGTTTTCATGCAGCATGTTGATCCAGCCGATCCTGGTGGCGGCACCGAGAAATTCGTTCCTGAGCTTCCGGTATTCACCCTCCCCGGTTGTCTTTTCCGGGGAGGGTGCGGTTTCCGACAGGCAGTCCAGAAGGCTTTTCATAGCGTCATCGTAACCGGAGGCAAACAGCAGGGTCATGGTCGAGGGGATGATCGACCGGATGCACTCGGCGGTATGGATGAATTCGGGACGCATGTTATGGAATGCGACGCAGCGGAGCGACGGCTGCGGGTGAAGGTAGAGAAAACTTCCTATCCCTTCTTTATAGGAGTGTGAGAGCCCTTTTACCCGGTCGAGGTTCCAGATGACGGAGAAGGTCTTTCCGTCAAGCCCGGAATCCCTGACTACCGCTGCGACAAGATCGCCCTCGAAACGATCCAGGATAACGGGGTTTTCGGCAGTGACATAGAGATACAGAATGTTTTTTCCGATTCTGTGGATGCAGGTCGAATACTTCCCGCCGGGGTTGTGATATACCCATTGGGGTCTGGAGGTGACAGGGGCGCCGGAAACCGGACATCGTTCCATCTTCTCGCTATAAGTGTTTGGCTCGCACCGACTCGAAGCAGTTACACGTAACGCGGCGGCCTGTAATCGTTACCGCTCTCTATATACTAAATGAAAGGAGCGTTCCATGGTTCCTCGAAGTGAGGCATTCTTTCAGTAGCGGCTGCCCGGGCCTGCCGGAACGACTGCGAGATCGGTAAGATAACTTTTGAGAGACTGATGCTTGGAAAGGGCGATTTTCTTGTGCATCCGGTAGCGAATGCTTTCCATTCCCCTGGTCGAGATGCCGACCGAGCGTGCGATTTCCTGCGTACTGTAATTGAGCTTGATGAGCAGGCAGATGCGAAGTTCTCTCTGGTTGAGGTTGGGGTGTCTTTTCTGCAGCCGGGAGAGAAACTCGGAGTCGGTGGTCGTCAGTTCGATATTGAGACGTTTTTCGATCATTTCCGTCTCGATCATGTTCCGGCAGTTTTCCATCAGGGCGCTTTTCTGGCCGGTATCGATATCGAGTGATGCGATGATTTCAAGAAGCTCCTTCAGCGACGACGTCTTTTCCGCTATGGCCGTGGAAATTCTTGTCAGTTCCATTTCCTGCGTGGAGATTCTCGTCTGAAGTGCTGATTTTTCCTTCTCGAACTGGTCCTTGAGCTTTCTGTAAAGCTCTTTCTGCGCATTGAGAAGGATGTTTTTTTCGGTCAGCTGTTTTTCCAGATCGGATGCGATCTTCCCGATTTCACCTTCCCGCGCCGTCATGTTTTCGTGAATGTCTTCCTGCAGTCCCTCGACAGCCTTGAAGAACGGGTAGAGCTGATCGTCGGGCGGGGGCATCTCTATATGCTGATTGGTCATGTTCAGCCAGGAAATCCGTCCGAGGCAGGCCAGGAATTCCTTTTTTCTTCTCAGGTACTCATTGTCCGAATGATCATGCTCTATAGCGTTTTTCTGCCATTCGACCGCTTTCGACAAGGCGGCGTCACGATTTTCGACCATGATCGCGGTCATCGTTTCAGGCATCATGGCCATAATGGTTTCGACCGTCATGGCGAATTCGGGGAGAACGTTGTAGATGACAACCATGGCCGGCGTGACGGTCGGGTTGTAGAGCAACTGGGCGAGTTCTTTTTTATACACGAGCGACATGCCGGTGACATGCTTCATGTCCCAGAGCAGGCAGAAGGATTTTCCTGCAAGCTCCGAGTCGCGCAGCGCCTTGTGAAGCAGTTCCATGTCCATCGATGCAAGGGATACGTCATGATCGCATTCTATGCTGTAATCAATGATGTCCCTGCCCAGCCTTCTGATGACCTTGGTGTACTCCAGCTCCTTGTTCGTTATGCGCCAGTCGGGCTTTTCTGTCACCGGCAGGGATGCTACTGTGGATTTCTGCATGATTCAGGCGGAAAAACCGGTTGATGTAGAGTATTGTATGATGTAATATTCCTATATAATACATTTCCCCTCTTTTATTAAAGAAAAAAAACGCAAAATATCGAAAAGTACGTCAATGATGTGGCGTGTGGTATGGGGTGTTTTTGTTTTTTGCTTCACATGCGTACACGCTGTTTCCCGTAGCTGCTGTCGTTTTCCCGGGATGGGGAATGCCGTGTGGAGTGTATATTTACGGACAAGGAAAAATTTTCGAAGTTTCAAATCCCGGATGGCATGCAGGTGACGGTGCTGTTTGTCTGCCATGAAAATATCTGCCGTTCGCCCATGGCGGAAGGGCTTTTCAGGGCGGCGCTGCTCCGGCGGGGCTGTTCCGGCCGTTTTTCCGCCGAATCCGCGGGTACGGTCTGCCGGCAGAAGGGTGAGCCCCCGGACTTTCGCGCCCTTTCGGCTGCCGGTGCTTTCGGTGTGGATATTTCAGCACACAGGGCGCGCTGCACGAGGGATCTCCGTCTTGCGGCATACTTCAGGATTTTCGCCATGGATCATGACGATTACCGCGCGTTGCTTTCGCAGCTCGACGGTGTGGAGCGCGAGGCCCTGCGCATGCTCGCCGACTATCTGCCCGATGCCGGAGTAACGGCGATCGAGGATCCCTATTACGGTTCGGAGGAGGACTTTTTCGCCGCCTGCGGCATGATTCGCGACGCGGTGGAAAATATCTGCGACGAGCTGCTCCGCATAGGCGCCTCGGCCGGGGATTCCGGCCCGGCCGCGACCGGCCGGTCTTTCAGAAAACGTTTTTCGACATGAGACGGTGAGCTGCAAGTATACGTTTATCATCAATCCCGTCGCCGGCAGGGGAAAAGCTGCCGGGCGCGGAAGAAGCATAAGCCATGAGCTGGCTGGCGAGCCTGCCGCGCAAACCTGCTGGACCGAGTACGCCGGTCATGCGCGGGAGCTTGCTCGTTGTGCGCTGTCTTCCGGCAAGGCGGTCATCGCGTGCGGCGGGGATGGAACAGCCCACGAAATCGCCAACGCGCTTGCCGGCTCGAAGGTCTGTCTCGGGGTGCTGCCCGCAGGCACGGCCAATGATTTCATCAAATCTCTCGACCATGGTTTCGGCAGGGATTTCCGGCCCGCCGCTTATCTGCGCGCAGGGGAGACGGCGGCCGATCTCGGCAGGGTTTCGGCGGAAGACGATTTCGCCAGGTACTTCATCAATTCTTTCGGCATAGGTTTCACGGGACTGATCGCACGCCAGGTCCGGCGGTCGGGATGGTTGCGGGGCGAGTCGGCCTACCTGTATGCGCTGCTGCGCGTGCTTTTAGGTTATGCGCCTGTAAAAATGCATATTAAGCTCGTTACGCCGGACGAGTCCCTGGAAATCGAAGAATCCGTTTTTGCCTTTTCCATCGGAAACGGCCGCATAGAGGGCGGTCGTTTTCTGATCGCTCCGGATGCCGCCATCGACGACGGTCTGCTCGATGTCTGCATCCTGAAAGCCATTCCCAGAAGGGACTTTTTCAGATATGCGCTGAAGTACATGCGGGGAACGCAGATTCATGATTCCATGGTGCTCTACCGCAAGGTGCGGGCGGTGGAGATCGTTCTGCAAGCGCCGACGGTCATGCATATGGATGGCGAGGTTTTCGAGAATGTCGGTGGTCGCGTGAGGGTCGAAAGCGCTCCGGATGCCATCAGGCTTCTTCGGTAATCAGGTATCAGGACGGAATGGAGATTGTCATTTTCGAGGATGCCGTCGTCGGGCGGTTGCGTCCCCTGGTGGATCTCAAACCGGTGTACGGATTGCATGCCGGTTGCAGGTCTCTTCTTCAGAAGTTTCGTTTTTACCTCGGTCCCCATGCGAGGCTGACATGCCATCTCAGGCGCTACCTCGAGCCTTTTTATCGCGATCATCTCTGTGTTTTCAGACCATCGGGCAATCCCGGCAGGGACATACTGCTGGTCAACGGCCGTCTTCTCTGCGACGCAAGGGCGGCATCGCTGATGCTCGAGGACCCGCCGTCGCCCGGTCAGAGTCTTGTCCAGGACGGTGAAATGGTGTTTGCGCGCGTCACGGAGTCCTTGCTTGCGCCTCGCGGCGAATCCCTGCCGGACCTGATCGATACGGGTTCGATCATGGCGGAAACGCAAACCGTGGCTGTCGACGACTTTTCCATGATAGCCAATCTCTGGGACATGGTGACCCTTCAGCCTGTCGAGCTTCAGAAGGATGCCAGGACGCTCGAACTCGGTAAAATCTCGGGCACCGTTTCACCGGAAGCGGTCCTGGTGAACCCGGCCAACATCTGTATCGGGGAGGGGGCGGTCGTCAAGCCCGGAGCGGTGCTCGACGCGGAAGACGGATTTGTCTGCGTGAGTCCGGGAGCGCTTGTCGAGCCTCAGGCGGTACTTTCGGCAAATGTTTTTCTCGGCGTTTCCGCAAGGGCGAAAACGGGCTCCAGAATATACAGTAATGTCGCCATAGGGAATTTTTCGAAAGCCGGAGGCGAAATCGAGGATTCCGTCCTCGAATCGTTCTCGAACAAGCAGCATGACGGTTTTCTGGGTCATTCCTACATTTCCTCATGGTGTAATCTCGGGGCGGGCACGAATACTTCGGATCTGCGAAACAATTACGGCAAGGTCAGCCTGGTGATCGACGGCGAGCGGGTATGCACCGGAGAGCAGTTTCTCGGTCTGCTGATGGGAGAGCACAGCAAATGTTCGATCAACTCCATGTTCAATACCGGAACGGTGGCCGGTACGTCGGCGAACATTTTCGGCAGTGGTTTTCCGCCGAAAAACATACCTTCTTTCTCATGGGGAGGAGCCGGGGACGGTTTTGTGCCCTACGATGTGGAAAAAGCGGTTGAAACCGCCCGTACGGTAATGGCTCGCAGAAACGTCAGGATGAACACGGCCTACGAATCCATGTTCCGCTACGTCGCGGCGCTCGAACGGGCGGCGAAAACATCTCTCTGAACCCGGTCTTGCGGCTTGCCGCAACGGAAGCAACTGAAAACAGCAATGGTTCTTGTAATAGATAATTACGATTCGTTTACATACAATCTCGTGCAGTACATGGGCGAGCTGGGGGCGGCCGTCGAAGTGTTCCGCAACGACGAGATTTCCGTCACCGGCGTGCTTGAGCGAAATCCCGAAAAAATCGTGATTTCCCCCGGACCGGGCATTCCCGCCGATGCGGGAATTTCCATACCCCTGATCAGGGCGGTGCAGGGTGAGATCCCTCTTCTGGGGGTATGTCTCGGGCACCAGGCCATAGGCGAAGCGCTCGGAGGGCGCGTCGTGAGGGCAAGGGGCATCATGCACGGCAAGACTTCTCTCGTGTACCACGATAACGGGGGGATTTTCCACGGGATAGAAAATCCTTTCACGGCAACCCGCTACCATTCGCTTGTCGTAGAGCGTGAAACCCTGCCGGAGACGCTCGTGGTGCGCGCCTGGACGGATGACGGAGTGATCATGGGCATGGACTGCATCGAGAAAATGCTCTATGGGGTCCAGTTTCATCCGGAGTCCATCATGACGCACGAGGGAAAACATATCATCAGAAATTTTCTGGAGCTTCGAGGCCATGAGTGATCCTGTGCAACCTGTGCCCGGAAAAGAGCCGGTGCCTCCCACCGTGCATCCCGCCGAAACCCGCTATGCGCGTCAGACCGATTTTGCCGGTGACGGGTGGCGTGTTTTCAAAATCATGGCCGAATTCGTCAACGGTTTCGAGAAGATGTCCGATACGGGGCCCGCGGTCAGCGTTTTCGGTTCCACGAGGGTCAGGCCGGGCAGTATCGAATACACGGCATCGGAGGAAATAGGCCGGGCGCTTGCGACAAACGGTTTTTCGGTGATCACGGGAGGCGGCCCGGGGGTTATGGAAGCAGCCAACAAAGGGGCGCAGCAGGCCGGAGGCGTATCGATAGGTTTCAATATAGAGCTTCCGAACCAGCAGCGCCCGAATCCTTATATCGACCGTGACCGTCTGGTGACATTCCAGTATTTTTTCGTGCGCAAGGTTATGTTTCTCAAATATTCCCAGGCGTTTGTCGTCCTGCCGGGGGGATTCGGAACGATGGACGAACTGTCCGAGGCCATAACATTGATACAGACCCAGAAAAGCCGGCGATTTCCCGTCATTCTCATGGGGAGCGACTACTGGGAGGGCTTTTACCGCTGGATCAGGAACACGATGCTCGGCGAGCGGAACTATATCTCCGGAGAGGATATGGATTTTATTTTCATGGAGGACGATCCCGAAACCGTCATCGGGATCATAAGGGAGTTTTGTCCGGAGGGATTCAAGCTGAATTTCTGACGCACAGGCGATATCTCCGGCCCTGGTTCATGCAGCTCTTTCCTCACGGTCCCGGCACTTGACAATCGTGGAGCGGGCAGTGCTCTTTTTCCGTCCGTATGCCTTCCGACATTACCGCCGATCGTTCGATCTGAAGTTTTCAAATGGTATACTGTTACAGGAAACGACATCCGTGTCGGAAAAAACGAAGGAAGGTTCATGGTGCCGGCTGCTTCTGCCGGAGCCGGAATTGAAGGCGAGAACAGAACAGCATGCAGCGTTTGCAGTCATGGACAGGTACAGCAGGCAGCGTCTCGTGAAGGAAATTGGCGACGAGGGCCAGGCGCGCATTCGCAGGGCTTCGGTGCTGATCGTCGGTCTCGGCGGCCTGGGTTCTCCGGCCGCGCTCTATCTTGCCGCCTCGGGAATCGGTGTGCTCGGGCTTGCCGACGGTGACAGGGTCGAGCGGAGCAATCTCCAGCGTCAGGTGATCCACCGTTCAGAGGACGAAGGGAGCCGCAAAACCGATTCGGCGGCAAAAGCCGTCCTGTCGCTCAACCCGGAGGTGAGCGTGCGGAAGCATGACGGCTTTCTCGAAGCAGGCTCCGCGGACGCCCTGGTCGCCGGGTATGATATCGTCGTCAGTGCGACCGATTCGCTGGAGTCGAAGCTCATGCTGAACGACGCCTGCGTGAGGACCGGGACTGCTTGCGTGCATGCGGGAGTTTCAGGGATCGAGGGGCAGGTAATGACCTATCGGCCCGGTTCGGCCTGTTACCGCTGTGCATTCGGTCCCAAAGAGGCTTCCGGCCCGGGCGCTTCCTGTCGGCCCGAGCCTTTCGGGACGCTGGGTGTGGCCGCCGGAGTGGCGGGGACGTTGCAGGCGGCCGAGGCGCTCAAGATTATCTGCGGGTTCGGCAAACCGCTTGAAAGCCGTATGCTGCTGTTCGATATCGCCGGTCCCGGTTTCAGAACGATGGAACTCCGTAGGCGTCCGGAATGTTTCTGCAATGGCTTGGGACTTTCTGATTTGCGCAGGCCGTGAAAACTTCCGGGGCTGTTTTTGATTAAATACACAAGTCCACAGTAGAGTGATTTTCCCATGTGAAAAGGCCGTCTGGTACAATCTGCCGCAGATAAGGGCGGATCTCGCGGCCGGTCTGGTAAAAACCGGAATGACGCAATCCAGCGCGGCGAAAAAACTCGGCGTGACGCCGGCCGCCGTTTCGCAGTACCTGAACAAGAAGCGGGGCCGCCAGGCGATCAAGAGCCCGGAATATCTCGAACAGATCGACATTGCGGTGCAAAAGATCTGTAATGGGGCCGATACAGGGGACATACGCCTGATTGTCTGCAGCTGCTGTCAGATCCTGACATCGGAAGCCGAGGACGACGCGGCCGGGGCCTGCGGCGGCGGAGAAAAAACGGAGCGTTCCGGAGTATGAGCGCCAACGGAGTAAAAGAGACCGCTGTTTCGGGGTCGTTCAGGGAAAGTGTTCTTTTTTCCGTCCTGATCGTGCTTGCCGGCCTGTTGATCGAAGCGGCGACGGGCGGGCGGGGTATCACGCTGCCGCAATGGCCCCGCAACGGCATCGCTCTCGCCCTGTTCTTTGCCGGTATTGTCGGCCTCGCCCTCCGGTTCAGGGAGAAGCGCTTTGTAGCCTGGCTCGGCGGGATACCGCTGGGTATCAGTCTTATCCTGACCCTCGCACTGCTTTCCTTGATAGGCGGAATTCTGCCGCAGGAAGAGGCGAGCGGTCCTGTATGGGCGAGGATGATGAGGCTCAACGGTATGTTTTCAAGCTGGCCGTTCGCCCTCACCGTTGTCTGCTTTCTGGTCAACCTCGGTCTTTCCCTTGTGTGGAAAGCCGTGCCTTTCCGGTTCGGCAACCTGCAGTTTGTGCTGTTTCATGCCGGTTTCTGGATAGCGCTTTCCTGCGGTCTCATGGGCGCAGCCGATCTTCAGCGGGTTATCATTCCGCTCTACGAAGGCCGGTCGACTTCCCGCGGTTACGATACCGCTTCGAAATCGACGATCGATCTCCCGTTCAGTCTGCATCTCGAGGATTTCGAGATGGAGCAGTATTCGCCCCAGCTTGCCCTTTACGACCCTGAGCGTGACCGGCTTGTGCCGGATGATCTCCAGCATGTGCAGGATATCGCCGAAGGGTTCGGTATTTCCTGGGATACGCTTTCGGTTCGCGTCGAGCGTTTTCTGCCGCATGCGATGCTCGACGGTACCGGAGAGCCCGTTGCCGCCGATTCGGCGGCGGGGGTTCCTTACGTCAGGGTTTCCGGCACATCGGGGCGACAGGCATTCAGCGGCTGGGTCAGTACGGGTAGTCCCTTCGAGGCTCCCGCGTTTATTTCGGTCGGTGAACGGCTGATCGTGCTTATTCCGGGTTCACCGAAAAAATACCGCTCCAGCGTTATCGTCAGGAGCGGCGCGGAGGGCGGAGGAACTCCGGAAATTCTCGAAGTCAATCGTCCCGTCGGTGTCATGGGGTGGAAGCTCTACCAGATGGGCTATGACGAAAAGGCGGGCAGATGGTCTTCGCTCAGCCTCGTGGAAGGGGTACGCGATCCCTGGCTTCCTTCCGTCTATATCGGTTTTTTCATGATTCTCGCCGGTAATGCCCTGTTTTTCTGGAAAGGGATGAAAAAAACAAGGGTGCTGTAAGCGTGAATGGCGAATGCCGGAATTGTTTTTTGCTTACGCATCCTCGTTTCGGCGATGAAGCCGTTTTTCACCGAAAGCCAACAGGTTCAGGAGAAGTGAAGTATGACATGGGTTGAGTTTCCGTATGCCGCGCTCGGCGCGATGGCCTGCTGGGCCGGAGGGAGCCTGCTTTCCATCATGCCGGTCAGGAACGGTTTCCTGAAAGCGTCTGGTTTGCTGCTTATGCTTTCCGGCACGGCCGTCATGACCGGTTTTCTGTTTTTTTTCTGGGCGGGAATAGACCGGCCGCCGCTGAGAACCCTCGGAGAAACCCGGCTGTGGTACGCCGTACTGATTCCCCTCGTCGGATTTCTGGTCGAATATCGATGGAAAATCGGCTGGCTGAAATATTACTGCATGGCGCTCGCCTCGTTCTTTCTCGCCATCAACCTGCTCTATCCGGATGTCTATGACAAGAGTCTCATGCCCGCGCTGCAGAGCGGCTGGTTCGTTCCTCACGTGGTGGTCTATCTCGTGGGTTACGTCCTGCTGGCGGCATCATCCGCGGCGGCCTGGCACAACGTATTCAAAAAAAAGGGCGCGGACCGGCAGAACGGTCATTCCCTGAGTCATCATCTCGCGCTTCTCGGTTTCGTTTTTCTCTCTTTCGGGCTGGTGTTCGGGGCGCTATGGGCCAAGGAAGCATGGGGCCATTACTGGACCTGGGACCCGAAGGAAACCTGGGCGCTGATTTCCTGGCTGGGCTATCTCGGTTATCTGCACCTGTATTCCATGAATGTCGACAGGCATCGGCTGCAGTGGTATCTCGCGCTGGCATTCCTCGTGCTGCTGGTCTGCTGGTTCGGGGTCAACTACCTGCCCTCGGCCGCAAACAGCGTGCACAGTTACCAGTCTTCGTAGAGCCCTGAACACCATCCATCGTGAATCGAGCAATCGTCAACCGAATCATGTCCACCATAACGACAGCGTTCGCCGGCCTGCTGCTTGCTTTTCTGGCGGCGCTTTCTCCTCTGTTCGCATCGACGCAAGGGGAACCCCCGCCGGTGTCCGCGGAGATATACACGGTTGAAAACTCTCCTGAAGAAGGGCTGCTCGTCGCAGTGCATATGACCATTGCGCCCGGATGGCATGTCTACTGGAAGAATCCCGGCGAGGCGGGCATGCCGGTTGCAATCAGTTGGGAACTTCCCGACGGGTACCGTGCGCTTTCTCTCGAACATCCGGTGCCGGAACGATTCGATTCAGGCGGTCTGACGGGTTTCGGATACAGTGGCGAGGTCGTGCTGTTCTCGCGGATCGTTCCTGTAGACGTAGAGGGTGACCGTTCCTTTTCCGAAAGCCGTTTTCCTCTGAAAGCCGGGCTTTCGTGGCTTTCCTGCAGGGAGGTCTGTATCCCCGGGTCGGCCTCGCTGAGTCTGGATGCGTCGCCGGCCGGAACGGAGAAGCTGGCGCTTGCCGGAAGGTTTCGGGAAAGAGTGCCCGAACGGCTCGGCGGAGTCGATCTTGTCCTCGAACGTGCGTCGGTGACTTCCGGGGGCGGGTCGCGTTCGCTGGAGATCGTTTTTTCCGGTCCCGAGGCGGCTGAGATCAGGGCATTCTACCCGCTTTTTCCCGAAAAAGGTCTCGACCTGAAAGCTATCGAGGCAGGTCCGGCATCGGTTGTCGTTCCGCTGAAAGATGACGCCGCACCCGAACGGATCGAGGGCGTCCTGGAGACCTCCCGTTCGGCCTACCTCGTCGATGCCGCGCTCCAGCAGGCCGGGCAGCGGGAGACGCCGGGCGCAATGGCTTCGCTGCCGCTCATGCTCGCTCTCGCGTTCGTGGGAGGCGTGCTGCTCAACGTCATGCCCTGTGTGCTGCCGGTGCTCGGTCTCAAGGTTTTCAGTCTCGTCGGCCCCGACCGGCAGGGAGAGGACCGCAAGAGCGGGCGTTACCTGAGCCTGGTATTCGCCGGCGGCGTGTTGCTTTCTTTCTGGGTCCTCGCGGCTTTTGTCTGGCTTCTGCAGGGAATGGGGGAGCAGGTCGGCTGGGGGTTCCAGTTTCAGTCGCCCGTGTTTCTCATGTTCATCGCCGCCGTTGTTTTCGCGTTCGGCATGAACCTGTTCGGCCTTTACGAGTTCAACGCTCCGGTCGTGTCGGGAAAAATCGGCAGGGTTGCATCCCATCACGACGCGCTCGGGGCGTTCGTCAGCGGCGTGCTCGCAACCACGCTCGCGACGCCGTGCACCGCGCCGTTTCTCGGAACGGCCCTCGGGTTCGCCTTTGCCCAGCCGCCGTCGGTCATTTTCCTTTTCTTCACGGTCATAGCTCTCGGCATGGCTGCACCCTACGTTCTCCTTGCCTGGCATCCCGCCTGGCTCAAGTTTCTCCCGAAACCCGGACACTGGATGTATCTGTTCAAGCAACTCATGGGCTTCATGCTGCTCGCCGTCGTTATCTGGCTCGCATCCATTCTCGGCACGCAGGCAGGCAGTCCGGCCGTATCGAGACTGCTCGTTCTCCTCCTTGCCGTCGCGTTCGTGCTCTGGGTCGTCGGGGCGATGACGGCCCAGAGCGTATCGCTCCGGAGGCAGCTCGTTGTCTGGGGTGTCGCGCTCCTGCTGCTTGCGGCTCTTTTCATGAGGTTTTCCTCGGGACTGACCGTAAGGGATGCCCTGCAAGACACTCCGGCGGTCGCCGACGGCAGCGGCGTGGTCTGGCACGATTTCTCTCCCGCCCTTCTGGATTCGCTCCGCGGGGAAGGGCGTACGGTTTTCCTGGATTTCACCGCGGACTGGTGCATTACCTGCAAGGTACTGGAAGCGAGCGTGCTGGGTAACGGCGAGGTAGTCGCCGCCCTGCGGGACGACGGAGTAGCAGCGGTTCGGGCGGACTGGACCACGAAGAACGACTCGGTTACGGCGCTGTTGCGGAGATTCGGCAGATCCGGGGTCCCTCTCATGGTCGTTATCCCCCGGGGAGACATCGACAGGGCGATCGTGCTTCCCGAAGTCGTGACGGTCGATATGCTTCTTGCCGCCCTGCGGGACGCCGGGCAGTGAGAATGCCGCCGTCGGCAGTGCTTTGGTTCAGAGCTCAAGGATGATGTGCGACTCCGTCGCATGCGCCCTGAGCATCGCCGCGAACGTATCGATGAGATTCTCCCCGTACTTGTTCAGGTAATAGAAGATGTTGACGACCCGTTCCTGGGGCAGGTTGTCCGGGAACAGGCTCGCGGAGGTTTTCTCCAGCTGAGCGAGCAGCTCGTTATGTTTCCTGCGTCCCGCACGGTTCGTTTTCTCCCTTATTCCCGCGATGACGCGTGAAATCTGCTGCGAGGAGCCTGCAAGTACCTGTTCGAGGGTCGGGTCGAGCTTGACCAGCGTGGGCGCCAGGGCGTCGAGCTGTTCGCGGATTTTTGCCTCCGTCTGTTCGAACAGGGCATCGAAATCGTGGTTTTCGGCCCCCGTGACGGCGTTCTTCCTCAGTATCGAGAGGTCGTGAAAGGCCGTGTGGTAGATCTGTTTCCTCGAAAAAGCCGGTCGGCCGGCTTTCTGCAGCACCTTGTCCATGATTCTTCTGATGGGCGGCTCGACCAGCGTGAAGCTTCCCCTGGGGATGATAAAGGGCATCCGGAGACCGAAATGTTCGTAGACCTTGCGGAGCTGGGCGAGATAGCTGATTTCGCCGGGGCCGGCGACGGATGCGAAAACCGGCAGAACATGGTCCTGCAGGACGGGCCTGAGTACGACGTTGGGACCGAATCGTTCCGGGTGGTCATCGCACAGTTCGAGTATCTGGTGCCTCGAAAAGGTCCGGTTCTCCGGCACGATGACGAAAGATTCCGCCGAGGGCTGCTCTATTTTCAACCGCTGGTCATGCTGGTTGAGATAGAAGAGATTCACGGCTCTCGGCTTTGCCTGGACCTGATAACCCATGCTTTCGAGAGCCGAACTCTGGGCTATGACCGAGTGGGATGTCGACGGACAGGTCTCGAGTTCGCGATGGAGGATCTCCCGGCCGAGTTTCTTGAATTCAGGGTCGCCGGGCGAGAGAAAAATCAGCGGATAGTGTCGGAACAGGTATGCCATGGTTCGGGCGAAGGCCAGCTCGAGCGTGCTTTCCGGATGGTAGGCTTCCGCCAGCAGGGATACGATGGCCTCCGTGTGCTCGCTTTCCTGCAGGGTCGAGGCGAACTCGCCGACGATATCCACGATACCTGGCCCCATGGTGGTGCGGTTGACCATCTGTTCGGGAAGTTTTCGCCAGGGTTCGAGGACGAAGCGGCGGATGGCTCCCCTGTCGAAAACCGAGGTGTTGGCCGATTCGGCGAAGTCATGATCTTCCCCCTCGATCCAGAAGAGAGGCAGGAAGTCGTATTCCGGAAACATCTCCTTGTAGCGTTCCGCGACCGTTACGGCCGTCAGGGCCTTGTAGACCGTATAGAGCGGGCCGGTGAAGAGTCCGGGCTGCTGTCCGGTGACCACCAGCATGCAGCGGGCGGAACGGAGTTTTTCAATCGATGCGAGCTGTTCTTCCCCTGTGCCGAACTGCCGGTTCTGCCGTATGAGGATATCGGCCAGTTCGTTTCTCCTGAACTGCCTTGAGGAGAGTGTGTTCAGATGCCGGTAATAGTCGTTTTCCTTGCGGTAGTCGAAATGGAAAAACCGCTCCGCAAGGGATTCCCTTCGTTCGCTTTCGCCGGTGTAATCGTTGAAAAGGCCGGAAAAGCCTTTTTTCGGTGTCTTTATTTCGTGGTAATCGATCAGGAAGGTGTTCACGGCGGCCAGTTTACTTTTTGAGTTTCCACGACCCGATGCGCTGCCGTTCGGCATGGTTGGTCATGTCGACCGATATCGGGGTGACGGCGACGAAATTCCGCCTGACGGCATACTCGTCGTACAGCATGTCTTCGTCCATGAGCTGCAGTCGACCGCTCAGCCAGTAGTAGGGATTGCCGTACATGTCGTCCCGCTCGATGGTGTCCTCCGCCCAGCGGGACCTGCCCTGCGCGGTGACGGCGACGCCCAGGATATCGGATTCCGGGACGTTCGGGATGTTGACCGACAGGATCGTATCGCCGGGAAGGCCTTCCCGGAGCACTTTGCGGGTCAGTTTGCGGGCGAACTTCGCCGCGTAGGTGAAGTCGGCGTTTTCATAGGTCGTGAGCGAAAACGCCAGCGAGGGAATGCGCTGTATCACGCCTTCGAGCGCCGCGGCCACCGTTCCCGAATAGAGCGTGTTGGTTGCGGTGTTGCTTCCGTAGTTGATGCCGCTGACGATGATGTCGGGTTTCTCGGGAAGAATATGGCTCAGGGCGACCTTGATACAGTCCACGGGCGTGCCGGAGACCGTATGGCCGAAAAACCGGTTGTTCCTGAAGTATTTCCTGATTCTCAGCGGTACCCCGAGCGTCATCGCATGGCTCATGCCGCTGTGAGGGTCCGCGGGAGCGACCACCGTGACGTCGCCGATTTTCTTCATCGATGTTGCAAGAACATGCAGGCCTTCGGCGTCGATGCCGTCGTCGTTGCAGACGAGGATATGAGGTTTCTTACTGGAATTCATGTGCTGACACTGCCTGGCTTTGGTTTTGCTGCAAGTCCGCCACGGGCTCTTCTTCCGCACTGCCGCCGGGAGAATGCGCCGTGATGCCGCTCAAGATACGAAAAAAACATCTCTGCGGTAGGTTCGGCGGGAAATGCCGGGCCGGAGAGCCGCCGCGAAGTCAGAACTCGTGGCCGAGGCTGAAATAGAATACCGTTTCGGCGAATCTCAGGCTGGTTTCGTTCTCGTCCGCCTGATTTTCATCGAACGTGAAAGCCTTGCCCGCCGTGAAGCGGGCGGGACCGAGAGGCGTTTTCCAGGTTATTCCCGCACCGATGCCGTGCACGAGGTCGTCGACCGATATATCCTCCCGCCGGCTCCAGACGTTTCCCGCATTGTAATAGAGCAGGAAGGAGGACGGAAAGATGATGTCGAACGGCGGGCTGTAACGGACGCTGGCTCCGGCCATGGCCATGTTCGGTCCTATACGGTCGTTTTCCTTCAGGCCGATGAGCCGCTGGCTGTAAGGGCTGCCGGCCCCGCCGATGAAGAACATCTCCGAAAACGGCAGTCCCTCGCCTCCGAGGCCCAGAGAGAAACTCAGCTGCCCCGAAGCGTTTTCCATGAACGGAATGTTTTCCTCATGGGAAAGGTGAAATTTCCAGAAGGTTTCGTCGTTGAGCAGTTCGGGAACGGCCATATAGCGAATGCTGGTGTGTCGGCCTTCCGTCGGAAGAAAGGAACTGTTGCGGGTATCGAGTGTGAATTGCGCCGCGATCGACGAGATATCCACATCCTCGGTTTCGAAACTTCCCTCGCCGTCCTCGAAGGTCTGGGCGTTTTCCAGTCCGAGATCGAGCAGAAGCTGGCTGTTTTTCCCTATGCGGGTGCCGAAAGACGTGTTGAGCCCGTAGCGCTGGATGCCGAAGGTTCTGGTCGCTTCCGGATCCGAAAAGAAAAATTCTTTCGAAAAGGCGGGTTGGCGGATATCGAGCACCCGCTGGTCATAGAAGAGCTTCGTGGTGAAGGTCAGACTTGTGCTGCCGATACGCGGCATGTTGAACTCGAGGTTCACCCGGTTGTTCTTTTCCCCGATTTTTGTCCAGCCGCCGATGGAGTTGGCCGTTCCGTTCAGGTTTTCGTTGCGGAAGTCGAGCAGCGCCTGCGCGTTGTATGTTTCGTCATAGCGCAGTCCGAGTCTCAGGACGTCGGAGGGCTTTTCGTCGAGCTTTATCCTGAGCGGCTTTTCTCCCTGTTCCCGGGAGCTGTCCGTGGTGACGCCGATCGAGACCCGGTTGAACGCACCGGTTCCGAACAGGTTGTCGATGGACTTCTCCACATCCTGCAGGCGCAGGGCTTTTGTCGTGTCGATGGCGAGTTCGCGCATGACCGGCGTACGTCCGGTCGTGTTTTTGTCCTGGGACACGGACAGGCTCGATACCGTTCCTTCATTCATTTCCACGACGAGCGTCCCGTCGACCACCTGCACGCTTTCGATGTCCACCAGAGGATAGCCTTCCTCGCGGAAGAGCTTCAGAAGGTTTTCAAGCGCCCGCGTGCCTTCGGCGTTCGAGTATGTCCGTTCGCCGATGGGTGCGAAACAGGCCTCGAGTTTCTCGCGGCTGATTCCGGCGGATGGGCCCGACAGCCGAACCCTGCTGAACACCGGCGGCGTTTCGCAGAAAAAGACAGCTTCTTTCGCTCGGGGATCGATCGTGGCGTACACTCTTGTGAAACGGTCGGTTTCAAGCAGTTCCCGCAGCGCCACTTCCGCATATCGGGCGTTTCTGACGATCTCGCCGGCCGCGTTCATGTCCCCCGGTTTCGCTCCGCCCGTTCCTGTAACGCGCAGCGATTTCCTGAAAGAGCCGATGCCGTGACGCCCGGCCGGTTCGATTGAAATATCCTTTCTGATTCTTGCCGCCAGCGCCTTGCCGCTCCGGTAACCTGCGTCGATAAGCTCGGGAAGCCTTGAAAAGTCGATCGCAGGATTGTTGCCCACATCGGGGGCGATGACCAGGTCGGCCTTTTTCAGCTGTTCGGGGTACTGGAGTTCGATGAGGATGGTCATCGCCTGGTCCGCGGCCTGCCAGGGTACATCGATGTCCTTTGCCAGGGTGTACATGCTGCCTCTGGTGTCGACGCCGATCTTGTAGTCGAGCGAGGCTTTTTCGAGTTCATCGACGGCCAGATTGGCGACCAGGCCGCCGTCGGCGAGCTTGAAGCTGTCGACCGCCACCGGCTCGAAAATGATCGGGATCGTGCTGCTTGCACGCATCGCCTCGGAAAGCTCGCCTTCGGAAAGGGTTATGCGCTTTCCCGAAACCAGGTCCGTGGTGACCGCCTTGAACGCCACGGGGAGGGTGCCGAACGATCCGGCGGGATGGTAAGGGGCGTTTATCGTCAGGAGGTCGATAGCTTTTGTCAGCTTCTGGGCCGAGCTGACGGACTTCGGGATGACGAGTTTGAAGTCCTCGAAACGGATGGCCAGCGTCGCCCTGTCCCTGATTTTCTGCTGTTCGAGAAAGGTGCTCGCTCTCGGTGCGTCGTTGTCGAGCGAAAGCAGGTCTTTCCACTCCAGTCCCAGTGCGATCCGTTCGAGATCACGGGCATTGTAGCCGGCGCTGTAGAGCCCCCCGACGACCGCTCCGATACTGGTGCCGACGATGGCGTCGACGGGGATGCCCTCTTCCTCGAACGCCTTGAGTATGCCGATCTGGGCCATGCCGTTGGCTCCTCCGCCGGAAAGCGCCAGTCCGACGCTTTTTCTGGCGGCCCTCATGTGGGGGGCCATGGCGTGACGCCTCGAAGGAGTGTCGAGAGTGTCGGGGTAGACGGTGATGGCCTGCGAGGCGAGAAGGTTGCCTTCTCCGCCGCGCGGCGGCAGCAGGCCGGCTCCGAGAATCAGTGCTGTGAGGAGTCCGCGTTTGAACAATGGAGTGCTCCAGAACGTTGTTTTGAGATCTCGGGGTGACTTCATATCTTCAGGTGTAATCCGGCGGGCTTTCAGGCGTGCGTTCACGCCTCGTTCCTCATGAGTTTTCACAGCCGGCAAGTCCTGTCCGTTTTTGCCCGATGACGCCGCCTCGGTACGGTTCCTCGGCTCAGGTAAATGTATAATCTTTAGCCATAATTATAAAAATGGTATGGTTCAAGCGGGCAAAGCCCTCGATTCGTACAACGGACAAACGTGACATACCCGAAGGTCTCTGGCGCAAATGCGACGGGTGCGGAGCCATGCTGCACAAGAAGCAGATCGAGGACCATCTCGATACCTGCGGCGAATGCGGCCACCATTTCAGAATCTCACCGTACAAATATTTTTCCCTCCTCTTCGACGAAAAGAAATACGAGGAATTCGGCGACACTCTCAGAGCGGCCGATCCCCTCGAGTTCTCCGATACGAAGCGGTACCCGGAAAGAGTGCGTTCCGCCATAGAGAACAGCGGCAAGACGGAAGCCTGCCGCAACGCGACCGGGCGCATCGGCGGTCACGGAGCGGTGATCTCCGCCATGGATTTCGGTTTTATCGGTGGATCGATGGGGTCGGTCGTCGGTGAGAAGATCTCGATGGCCGTCGACAGGAGCATGGAGCTCGATGCGCCCCTGATCATTATTTCGCAGTCCGGCGGAGCCCGGATGATGGAGGGCGCCTACAGCCTCATGCAGATGGCCAAAACCTCCGCAAGGCTTTCCCGCCTGAGCGAAAAAAAGATTCCCTACATTTCGCTCATGACCGATCCCACGATGGGGGGGACAAGCGCATCCTATGCCATGCTCGGCGATATCAACATGAGCGAGCCGGGTGCGCTGATCGGCTTCGCGGGCCCCAGGGTCATCAGGGATACGATCAAGAGGGATTTACCGGAGGGCTTCCAGCGTGCGGAGTTTCTGCTCGAACACGGTTTCCTCGACATGATCGTTCACCGCAAGGAACTGAAACGCCGCATATCGGACCTGCTGAATCATTTCGCGGCCTGAGACCAGCCCAGGGCCCGTGAAGTGACCGGAAATTTTTCGATGAAAACAGTCTTTACGGCATTGGCGATATCGCGGTGCTCCTTCTGTGTCGATGCGTCCGTCCTGACCTCGATGTAGTGAATCCAGCTTCTGACGGATCCTTTCATGTACAGTTTCGTCTGTGTGTTCAGTGGCAGGAGCATCCGGGCGCATTCCCTGGCTATCCCCCTTTCCAGCGCTTCGTTGTATTTCCTTTCGGAAAGCGTCCGGAGTTCATCCTGCGCTTCGGTGAACCATGAGACGGTTTCCTCGTCGAGATCGCTTATCGAGTTCTGGCGGTTGCCGGCATCCTGCCGTCTGGGCAGGTAGTGTTCAAAACCCTGGACTTTTGCATAACGCTGCGAAAATTCCTGGAAAACGAAGCTCCGATGCCTCAGGATCTGCGGAGAGATGGCCCGGGATGTGACGATTTCCACGGTCATATCGACCATTTCAAAGATGCTCCAGTGGCGGTTTTTAATGCAGTAAGCCAGCAGTTTTTCGTAATCGAGATTTTCCTGGTGGGGACTCGAAACCCTTGCGCAGTAGGCGATCAGACCTTCGGGATCGAGTTTCCGGTCCTGAACCTCGACAAGCGGATTGGTCAGGGAGATGAGGCGTACATTCATGGCGGCGGAAGGAAATGGTCAAAGAAGTTGAGTTGACGACGGAAGACAGTCAAATGAATACTAAAGGTAAGAAAAGTGCCGGATATGCACGAGAGCGGGCGGAGTGTGAAGCCGGTCGGCCGAAAAAACGGTTTTTTTGGTTAATTGCCCCCGTTTTCTTGCATTGTCCCTGTCGCGGGTTATTTTTATTCGACCGCATTGCGCTCTGTCGCGCCCGGTACCGGCGGCCCTGGGCCGGCGGGAAGAGTGCTCTTTTCAGGATTTCATGCGGAACGGGAGTGCGAAGATAACGGTTGTATACAGGGCCGGTACCATCAAACCACTTGAATCAGAAGAGAACTGAATATGGCGAACATCAATTTCGGCTTTGAACACCATGCCCGGAAAATGTATTCCGGCGCGATAGAAGAAGGCATACAGAATTCGCTCGTCCCCATGGTCATCGAATCGTCGGGCCGCGGGGAGAGGGCGTTCGACATTTTTTCGCGTCTTCTGAGGGAGCGCATCATTTTTCTCGGAACACCCATTGACGACCATGTGGCGAGCCTTCTCATGGCGCAGTTGCTGTTTCTCGAGTCCGAAGACCCGGAACGGGATATCTACATCTACATCAATTCTCCGGGCGGGAGCGTCTCTGCCGGTCTCGGCGTCTACGACACCATTCAGTACATCCGTTCGGAAGTCGCTACGGTCTGCGTCGGTCTCGCCGCGAGCATGGGGGCTTTCCTTCTCGCGTGCGGGGCAAACGGCAAAAGGGCTTCGCTGCCGCATTCCCGCATCATGATCCACCAGCCTTCGGGAGGGGTTCAGGGACAGGAAACCGATATTCTCATCCAGGCCCGCGAGATCGAGAAGATCCGCAAGCTCCTCGAGGAGATCCTCGCGTCCCACACCGGCCAGAGTGTCGAGAAGATCAGGGAGGATTCGGAGAGAGACCGCTGGATGAACGCTTCCGAAGCGAAGGAATACGGCATCATCGACCAGATCTTCGAGCGCCGTCCGGCTACCCGCAAGGAAGACTGAGCGCGGGTTGAGAGGTGAACGAACAGCAGAACTCCTTCATAACGGCATCATGAGTGACCAGTCAGTAAACGCAACTCTCGAAAAAACTTACAACCATCATGATGTGGAACGTCGCTGGGGCAGTTCGCACTGGGAGCCTCTGGGGGTTTTCGAGGCGGAAAGCTCGCGCGTTGTCGATGAAAAGCGTGAGTCCTATACGGTGCTCATGCCTCCTCCCAATGTCACCGGGAGCCTGACGCTCGGCCACGTCCTGAACCATACGCTCCAGGATATTTTCATCCGTTACAACCGCATGGCGGGAAAGGAGGCGCTCTGGCTTCCGGGAACCGATCACGCGGGAATCGCCACCCAGACCGTCGTCGAGAGGAAGCTGCGCAAGGAAGGCGTTTCACGCCACGACCTGGGCAGGAAAGAGTTTCTCGAACACGTCTGGACCTGGAGAAACGAGTACGGGGGACTCATTCTCCGCCAGCTCCGCCGTCTCGGTATTTCCTGCGACTGGCGGCGCAATCTTTTCACCATGGACGAGGGGCCTTCCAGGGCCGTCCGCCACGCGTTCGTCAGGCTGTTCCGTGACGGTCTCATCTACCGCGGCAAACGTATCATCAACTGGTGTCCGGTGTCGCAGACGGCCCTTTCGGACGAAGAGGTCGTCATGAAGCCGCGCCGGGACAAGCTTGTCCATGTCCGCTACCCGCTCGTCAAACGACCGGGAGAATATATCACCATCGCGACGGTGAGGCCGGAAACCATTCTCGCCGACGTAGCCATTGCGGTCAATCCCGGAGATCCGAGATACCGGGACCTCGTGGGCGAGCTCGCCGTCGTGCCGCTTGCGGGACGCCATGTGCCGATAATCGCCGACGATTACGTGGATATCGATTTCGGTACCGGCGCCCTGAAGATCACACCGGCGCACGATCCCAACGACTACGATGTGGCCAAAAGGCACAATCTGCCGGTGCTCAGCGTTATCGGCAGGGACGGCCGGATGACCGACGAACTCGGCTATGCGGGCATGGACCGTTTCGAGGCGAGAGAAAAAATCATCGCCGATCTCGACGAGCGGGGCTCTCTTGTGAAAGTGGAGGAGTACGAACACAATGTCGGCTACTCGGAGCGGGCCGATGTCGTGGTCGAACCCTACCTTTCCGAACAGTGGTTCGTGAAAATGAAACCGCTTGCGGAAAAAGCCCTGCAGGTCGTCAACGACGGCAGCATACGCTTTCATCCCGCACACTGGATCAACACCTATCGCCACTGGATGGAAAATATCCAGGACTGGTGCATTTCCCGCCAGCTCTGGTGGGGGCACCGTATTCCGGCCTGGTACGACGAGGACGGCAAGATATGGGTGGCCGAATCCTACGAGGAAGCCTGCCATCTCGCGGGGACAGACAAGCTGGTCCAGGACGAGGACGTGCTCGATACCTGGTTTTCCTCCTGGCTCTGGCCGCTGACGACGCTCGGATGGACCGGAGAGGAAGAGGAAAACGACGATCTCCGTGCGTTCTACCCGACCGATACGCTGGTTACCGGTCCGGACATCATTTTCTTCTGGGTCGCCCGCATGATCATGGCGGGACTCTATTTCCGGGGCGACATTCCGTTCAGGGACGTCTATTTCACGAGTATCATCAGGGACATGAAAGGGCGGAAGCTCTCCAAGTCTCTCGGTAATTCTCCGGACCCGCTCAAGGTCATGGACAGCTACGGCACCGACGCGCTGCGCTTTACCATCGTGCACATAGCACCCCTGGGCCAGGATGTGCTTTTCGGCGAGGAAAAATGCGAGTTCGGCAGGAACTTCGCCACCAAGATATGGAACGCCACGCGCCTGGTGTTCATGCTGCGCGACAGGGTGTTTGCCGACCGGCGGGACTTTGCCGACGCCTACGGCAGGTTCGATCCGGCCGGCATCGACCTTTCGGACGCACAGCGGTGGATTCTCGGCAGGTATCAGACCATGCTCCGGTCCTATCATCAGGCCTTCGCCCAGTTCAGGATGAACGATATCGCGAGGATCGTCTACGAGTTTTTCCGGGGCGACTATTGCGACTGGTATCTCGAAACGCTGAAAGTCGAACTGGCCGCCCTCGACGAGGAAAGGGACGGCGCGCGCGAGGCGCTCTGCCTCGCGGTCCATGTGCTCGAGGGGGTGCTGAAGGTGCTTCACCCTCTCATGCCGTTCATCACCGAGGAAATCTGGCACCATGTCGTTCCGAGAGACGAAAAGGCAAGCATCGCCCGATGCCCGATGCCGCAGTACGACGGACGTTTCACGGCGGAAGGCGCCGATCGCTTCGATTCCGTGAGAAACATCATCTCGGAGGCCCGGAGCCTGCGCGCGGTCTTCGGCGTGCCGCACGACATGGAGGCGCGCCTTGTCCTCCGCGTACCGGACGAGGCGTCGAGAGGCGTTTTTGCGGCCAACAACCATATCGTCATGTCGTCGACGAATTGCTCCTTCGAGGTGACCGGCGGCGACACCTCGAGGCCGGCGCATTCGGCAAGTTCCGTTGTCGACGGCAATGAACTTTTTATGCCGCTCGAGGGGTTGATTTCGTTTGAGAAAGAGATTGCAAGGCTGGAAAAGGAAATAAGCAATATCGCAGCCTATGTTTCCAGGCTGGAAAAGAAACTCGCCAACAAGGGCTTTGTCGACAACGCTCCTCCTGAAGTCGTCGAGAAAGAGCGCGCCAAGCTCGAGGAAGCGAGGAACGACCATCGAAAGCTGCAGGCCAATCTCGAGGTGCTCGAAGGATGATGATGGTTGTCGGATACCGTTGCCGGGCATTCGTGTGGTGACCCGGTCTCATGCACCGCAAGGCGTCGGGCTGTTCTGAAAACAAGACTGCCCGGCGCTTTCCGGTGCAGGGTTTTTTTCATTTCCGGCGAATGCATATTTTTACTCTTTTCCGGAAAATCAGGAAGCAAGAGTTCACAAGAAAGAAGTTAGAGATGGAGAGTGTCCATGAGGCAGTTAAAAATCAGTAAACAGATCACCAATCGCGAAAGCCTTTCGCTCGACCGTTATCTGCAGGAAATCGGAAAATACGAATTGCTGACGGCCGAAGACGAAGTCAAGCTCACCAAGGCGATCAAGCAAGGCTACGACATGCCTGTGGACACTCCCGAATACAAACGGGCGAAACGGGCGCTCGACAAGCTGATCAAGGGCAATCTTCGTTTTGTCGTTTCCGTTGCCAAACAGTACCAGAACCAGGGGCTGACCCTCGGCGATCTCATCAACGAAGGCAATCTCGGCCTGATAAAGGCGGCCAAGCGCTTCGACGAGACAAGGGGCTTCAAGTTCATTTCCTACGCGGTCTGGTGGATACGCCAGTCCATTCTCCAGGCTCTTGCCGAGCAGTCCAGAATCGTTCGTCTTCCTCTCAATCGCGTCGGAACCCTCAACAAGATCAGCAAGGCGTACAGCCAGCTTGAACAGGAGTACGAGAGGGATCCCAATACCAAGGAGCTCGCCAACGTGCTCGACATGGATTCCCAGGACGTCGCCGATACGCTGAAAATAGCCGGCCGGCACGTATCCGTCGATGCACCCTTCGCCCAGGGCGACGACAACCGTCTGCTGGACGTATTGCAGAACGACGGGCAGCGGCCGGATCACAGCCTGACAAGGGACTCGCTCACCCTGGAGGTCGAGCGCTCGTTGTCCGTGCTCGCTCCCAGGGAGGCCGATGTCATCCGTTCCTACTTCGGTATCGGCATGGAAAATCCCCTCACGCTCGAGGAGATCGGCGAAAAATTCAAACTCACCCGTGAAAGGGTCCGCCAGATAAAGGAAAAAGCGATACGTCGGCTCAGGCAGTCGGCTTACAGTAAAATTCTGAAGGAATACATCGGCAGTTGAGCTTTTTCCGTGCCGGGGGGCGTCAGGCCGTCTCCGGCCTCCATGAACCGAGGATCGCCCCTCCCGGCCGGGTTTATCGTTTACAGAATGGGAAAATTGACAATAAGGTCCGGGTTCATAAAGAGTTCTGAAGAGGTCGCACGTTTTTCCAGAAGGAAAAAGAGCGACCTTCTTCTTTCTCTTTTCGACTGGGTCGTCATGTTGCTCGCCCTGCCGGCGGTGGTTTCCCTCGTGGCGGAATACGGCTTCTATCTTTCCCCGGCGCAGAGCGAGACGATTCGCCTGCTGGATCACGCCATACTCTGGGTCTTCGCCCTCACCGGCCTCGGGAAGCTGCTGCTTGTCGAGGACAAGACCGAATATCTCGCATCGCACTGGGCGGATATGTTCATCCTGTTTCTGATAGCCATGCTGCTCGTCTTCCCCGTGCAGATCGGGGCGCTCATGCAGTCGGTCGTTTCCGGACTCGAACCCAAGGCTATCGCCAAGATATACATCGTCCTGACGCAGATTCTCCTGATCCTTGCGCTTGTCCCTCCCGCGCTCCGCTACAGCCAGCGCGTCATGTCGCTCAATCTGCAGCCGACGGTCCTGATCATCATGAGTTTTCTGCTGTTCATCCTCCTCGGGACGCTGTTTCTGCTGCTGCCGAAAGCCACCGTGGGGGAGCCCCTGGCGTTTATCGATGCAGTATTCATGGCTACAAGCGCAGTCTGCGTCACCGGTCTTGCCGTGGTGGACACCGCGACGAAGCTCACCGTTTTCGGCCAGACGATCATCATGATTCTCATTCAGGTCGGCGGGCTGGGCATCATGACCATGACCACTTTTTTCGCATACGTGATGGGCGGCGGCTCGGGCCTCAAGCAGTACGCCACCCTGCAGACCCTGCTCGGCGAGGAGAGCCTGGGGCAGATCCGCCGCATGGTCTTTCATGTCGCACTGTTCACCTTTTCCTTCGAGCTTCTCGGGGCGGGACTTCTCTACATGGAGTTCGATACCTATGCCTTCCGGACCGATTTTCAGCAGCTCTTTTTCGCGGTGTTTCATGCCATATCGGCTTTCTGCAACGCGGGCTTCTCTCTCTGGAGCGAGAACCTGATGGCTGAGGGGATCGGGGGCGATGTCACGGGCCTGTCGATCATCATGGTGCTGGTCGTTCTCGGGGGGCTCGGATTTCCGGTGATAGCCAACATCAACGCGATCCTTGCCTATAAGATGCAGTTGCGCTTTTCGTCGAAAAAAATCGATGATACGGTCGTGGAGGACACGGAAAGCATGGACGTTTTCCGGCGGGAGAAACTCAGGGAGCGAAAGGTGAGGCTTTCACTCAATACCCGCATCGTTTTGCTGGTGACGGTGATCCTGATAACCGCCGGATCGCTGGGCATCTACCTGCTGGAGGCGGACGGCGCCCTGCAGGGCATGAGCCCGGCGGATCAGATGTTCACCGCCCTGTTTCATTCCGTGTCGGCGAGAACGGCCGGATTCAACACGGTCGATATCCGGGGGTTTTCGCTTCCCACGCTCTTTTTTCTTATTCTTCTCATGTGGATCGGCGCATCGCCGGGTTCGACCGGCGGCGGCATCAAGACAACCACGCTGGCTGTCGCCCTGCTCAACATTTTCGCCATCGTATCGGGAAGGAACAGGATCGAGATTTTCAGGAAACAGATCGCGCCATCGACGGTCGTAAAGGCTTTCAGTACGGTCATTCTCTCTTTTTTTTACATCTCGTTCGCGGTGTTCGTGCTTCTGATAACGGAAAACTTCGACTTTCAGGACCTGGTTTTCGAGGTGGTTTCCGCGGTCGGTACCGTCGGACTGTCCACGGGGATCACGCCCGGTCTTTCCATGCCGGGCAAATGGGTCGTCATCGTTTCGATGTTCGTGGGAAGGATCGGCATGCTTTCCGTGCTCATGGCGCTTATCAGGCAGAAAAGCTACGGCCGTTATGTCTATACCGAGGAGAACGTCATGATCAACTGACGCGGGACACAACCCGGAACGATCAATTATCAATGCAGCATGAGTACAGGCAGACAGGAAAAATATGCTCTCATAGGCATGGGCGATTTCGGTTCGCAGCTTGCCGTGACGCTCGCCAAGAAGGGAATAGAAGTTCTGGCGATCGATTCAAGCATGGAACACCTCGAGGAGATCAAGGATATCGTCGAAAGGACCGTATGCCTTGACGCCACCGAGGAAAAAGCGCTCGAAAGCCAGGCGATCGAAGAGTTCGATGCGGTGATCATCTGTATCGGCGACGAATTCGAGGAAACCCTGCTGATCGTCACCGTGTTGCGTAATCTCGGGGTGAAGCGTATCGTAGCCAGGGCGACCACGACCCGCCACGCCTATATCCTCAGGCATCTCGACATAGAGGAAGTGATTCTCCCCGCGGTCGACGCGGCATACAGGCTCGCCAACAAGCTGGCTCTCCAGGAACAGTTCAATCGCCTCGAACTGTCATCGGACTATGAAATAACCGAGATCCGCACGCCGTCGGTTTTCGTGGGCAGAAAAGTCGAAGACATCGATTTCCGCCAGGACTACGATGTCGTGCTCATCACCATAAAGCGTATCGAGATGCAACCGCATTTCTGGGGGCTCGCCACCAGGGACGTCGAGCGGTTCATCGGAGTTCCGCAACCGGAAACGGTTATCGAAAAAGACGACATCCTGCTGCTTTTCGGCAACAAGAAGGCCTTCGAAAGCATTATCAGCGCGGACGAGACGGCGGCCGGCGGGAAGGGTTCCGAAGCATGACCGCCGTTCCGGCATCCGCACCGAGCAACGAGGCCGCGCTGCCGTTTCTCACGGCTATTTCCAGAAAACCGCTGCTGCCCCTGTAAGCGACGAGATTTCCTTCCTCTACATTGCCGTAGGTCGCGTGCAGAGGCGCGCTTCGACCGTTTACCGTCAACAGGCACGTGCCGTCGCCGGTTCGGGCCAGATCGCCCGGGAGTGACGTGACGAGGTTGCCGTAGATATCGGCGTGGACGATTTCCCCTTTCCAGGTCGATCCTCCGTCCTGCGTGATGTTTTCCGGCGGCGCGATCGTCACGCAGCTTTCGGCGCTGACGGCCGCGCCGAGGTTTTCAGGCCTCAGTCCCGCGGCGAGATGGGCGGCGGCGGGGGCGAACAGGTCTCTTCCGTGGAAGGTCGAACTCCGCTCCGGCAACATGTACGTTTTGTTCGTGATGGTGTGACAGGTCCGTATCGTGCGGTTGCGGAGGATGCCGCTCAGGAGACCGTTATCGGGAGAGACGAAAACCAGACCACGGTCGTCGACGAGGACTATGGCCCTTCGTGCCGTACCGACACCGGGATCGACGACCGTGACGAAGATCGTGCCGGCGGGAAAACAGGGGGCGGACGTTTCGAGAAGAAACGCGCCCTGCCGGATATCCTGCGGTGAGACATGGTGTGTCAGGTCTATGACGGGCGCCAGGGGCGCGATGCCTGCAATGACGCCTTTCATGATGCCGACATAGGGATCGTGGAGGCCGAAATCGGTCATCAGGACGATCGGCGGCTGCTTCTGGTGCTCCATGGGCTTCACGTATCGGTGTTTCTGTATATCAGCGCGCCTATGGCCAGGAACAGGAGGTTCGGCAGCCATGCGGCCAGCGCGGGGTCCATGATGTTTCTGTAGCCTATGGTGGAAAGCGTTTTTTCCAGTCCGAGGTAGATGAACCCTATGAACAGGCTGATGCCGGTCTCGAGCGCCAGTCCGCTGCGTTTTTTACGGGCCGAGAGCGGAACGCCGATGAAGATGATGATCAGGGTGGCGGCAGGCAGGGCTATTTTCGAGTGGAATTTTACGATGGCCCTGCCGAGGTTTGAAAACCCGGCATTCTTTTTCTCTTCAATGTAGCGCAGGTGCTGGAACAGGTCCATTTCATCCGGACGGGCCGCGAGATCCCTGAAAGAGGATGCGTTCAGGGCGAGTTTCAGCGTGTCGCGTCCGGGATTTTCATGGAAGGTGAAACTGGTGTCGCTGAATGTCCTGGTCTGGGTCCGGGAAAAAATCCACCGGTCGAGGGCTGCGTCGTAGGCGATCGTTGCTGCGTCTATTCTCCTGGTCATGACCGGGCCGTCAAAGGTTTCGAGGGAAACATCCATGCCCGTCAGCGTTGTCTTGTCGAGTGCGCCGATGGAAAGGATCCGGTTCCGCGATTCGAGAATCCTGATGTTTCCGTCATCGAGCAGGTCGTCGAATTTCTTGTTGAACCAGGCGGCTTCGAAACGGTTCTTGCAGGCGGCCGCTTTCGGGCTTATCCAGCCGGCGTTGAGGATGTTGAGCATCGACAGCAGGAGCGCCGTCAGGGCGAAAGGCCTGATTATCTGATGCAGCGCCGCACCGGCGGCTTTCATTGCCGGCAGTTCGCTCGATGCCGAGAGGCGTCCGGTTACGAAAAGGGCGGCCAGAAGCGAGCTGATCGGCGAGGTCAGGAGAATGGTTTCCGGAACGAGGCACAGGTAGTAGTGAAGCAGTTCCTGCAGGGGCGGCGTGTTATCGATGAACTCGTCGAGGTTTTCGATGAGGTTGATGAGCAGGAACAGGGCGGTGAAGCTGATGCTTGCGAACACGTAGGTTGAAAGGAACTGTCGTGCGATATATTTTTCCAGAAGCTTCATCGCGGCCCGTGACCGTTGATTTTTCCTCGAGGTTCCTGATTTTCCGGCGCCGCACCCGGCGTCCGCCGGGCCGACCGGCTTCGTGAGGTTACTTGTCTCCGATCAGCATCGAGGCGTTTTTACCGTCCCCCAGGATGATGACCTTCGAGTTTTCGCTTTTGACGAGGTTCTGCAGCGCCTTGATCTGTTCGTATTTCAGCAGCCTGTCGTTGAGCGACTGGGAAATGATGTTCTGGTAGTCGGTGATGCCCTTGGCTTCCACCCGTTTTCTTTCGGCTTCCTGGGTTTCTTTCTGCAGAACGAATTCCATTTTCTGGGCTTCCTGCTCCGCATTGATCTTGGCCTCGATAGCGGCTTTCACCGAAGCGGGAAGCGAGATATTGCGCACAAGCAGGTTTTCGAGAATGATGCCTCTTTTCTCGAAGTCCGCGTTGATGCTTTCGAAGATGTTGGCCTGAAACTCCTCCCTTTTTTTCGAGTAGAGATCGACGGCATTGTAGATGACCGCGTTGTCACGTATCCGGGTGCGCGCGGTCGGCCGTACGATCTTGTCGATATAGGAGAGGCCGGGGCCGATCTCTTTTCTGATGTCGGGAGTTCTGGAAGGATTGATCCGGTAGACCACGGTCATGTCGATCGTGACTTCGAGACCGTCTGCGCTGAGCACCCTGATGGGCGCGTCGCTCAGTTGGGAGAGCTCGGTTTCCGTGCCCGACATGGTGTAGGTCTGCGTGGTGATATCGAAAAGCTCCACCTTGACCAGCGGGTTGATGATATTGAGCCCGCTGTTCAGGATGTTTTTCTGAACCTGTCCGAAGAGCACCTGCACACCCACCTTGCCGGGTTCGACGATACGGATGCTCGCCGTAAGCAGGCCGAGAACGATGGCGATGACGCCGCCGGTTTTGAAGAGGTTCGAAAAGCGGAACAGGGACGGGCTGAGCGTCCTGGCGGTGAAGCCGATGAAGAGAAGCACGATGCCGAGAAAAAGTAACGAACTCATGATGTGTGTGTCGGGGTTTTTGATTCTTCTTCTTGCTGTGAGCGTCCGGCTCAGTAGCCGAACAGCTCCTCGAGCGTCAGGGTTTTTACCGTTCCGTACCGTTCGAGGGTTTTCATATCCAGGTTTTCTTTCCTGCCGAGCACGAGCAGGGTGTGCTTTCTGTCTCTGAAGGTGCGGTCATGGAATTTTTCGATGTCGTCGAAACCGAGCGTTTTCGTTTTTTCATAGATATCCTTCCGGATATCATGGTCGAGGCCGAGTTTTTTCGCCTCCTCGAGGGTGAAGAGTATCGAGGCCCTGGTGATGCGTTCGGTGCGTATTTTCCTCCGGATGCCTTCCTTTGCCGTGGTGAAAAGCTCCGGCGATTCCGGCAGCCGGTCGAAAAGCCCGGTCATGCCGGAGAGCGCTTCAGGAAGCTTGTCCGCCTGTGTTCCGATATAACTGAAAAGATAGTTGTGCTTCTCCCTGTCCTTTGGCATGCGGTAGATGGAGAATACGGAGTAGGCGAGGGCTTTGGCTTCGCGCAGCTCCTGGAAGACCACCGATGACATCCCTCCGCCGTAATACTCGTTGAAGAGCGTGATCAGGGGGACCAGCGAGGGGTCGTAGCGAGTGTCTCGCGAAAGCATCAGCAGTTCTGCCTGGGTCATGTCGTAATCCACGACATAGACGGTGTTTTCTTTCTGCCCGATCTCTTCAAACGGCTCGGATTCGGGAGGGGCCTCGAGTTTCCGGTCGAGGTGCGCGAGCTTTGCGAGTTCTCCGGCAAGCTTCGAGGCTTTCCCCGGACCGTAATAGAGCACCCGGTGGCGCATATGCATCAGACGGTCGATCTCGGCCAGCAGTTCATCGGGCGTGAGTGCTTTCAGCTCCTCGTTGCCCGGCACGTTGGTGAACGGCGAGGACGGGCCGTATTTGCCGTAGCTGTGCATGGCCTCGAAAAGGATTTTCCGTTTCGAGAGCTTGTTGTCGCTGCGCTCCTTCAGCACCCCCTGTTTCAGCTTTTCCAGTGCTTCCGTATCGGGTCTGGCGTCCATGAGCAGTTCTTCGAGCATGGCGAGCGCTTCCGGAAAATGTTCATGGAGCCCGGAAAGCTTCAGATAGAGATGGTCGTCGGCGGTATATGCCGAAAAGGCGGCGCCGATCTTGTAGAGCTCCCGGCTGAATTCGGCGGGAGTGAGCCTCGATGTTCCGAGATAGGACAGATAGTCGAGGGCCAGGTCTATTTTTTTGCTGTGAACGGTGCCGAAATCGAAGACATAGTAAAGTGAAAACAGGTCGTTTTCGCGGTTTTCGACCGTGTGCAGCGTAACGTCATCCGTGATGTTCGCGGTTTCGATGTCCCGGTCGAAATCGAGAAATTCGGGCGCTATCTCCCGGGTTTTTCCGGAGAGGATCCTTTTTGCGAAAGCCGAGGCGGTATCGCGGTTCACCTTGAGCGGAGTGATCGGCGGCTTGACTATTTTGGCGCTCTCCCCGGTTTTTCCGTGCTGCTTGTATACGGCGACGTAGTTCTCCGCGTACTCTTTCGAGGCGAAGGCCGTCAGCTCCTCTTTCGTGATCGAGGAAAGCCGTTCGAGTCTTTTCGAAACATCTTCCCAGTCCAGGCCCAGCACGAAGGCGTCGACATAGGCCTCGGTTCGTCCCCGATTGGTTTCGTAGGTTTTGAGCTCCTCGACTTTCAGGTCGTTGATGACGGCATCGAGCAGCCAGTCCGGGAAGTCGCCGGACTTCACTTTCGCGATCTGGGCGAGCAGGATATCGCGGACCTCGTCGAGGCTCTGTCCTTCGCGGGGTTTTGCGCTCAGGATATGTGTCGAATAATCCTTCATCAGCACCAGCATGGACTGGGCGTCGAGCAGTTTCTGGGCCTGGTTGACGTCGAGATCGATCAGCCCGGCGGTCTGGTTGTAGAGTATCCTGTCGATCAGCGTCAGGTAATCGGTCTCTTTCGAGCCCGCGCCGGGGAATCTGAAGCCGATGACGAGTTCTTCGGCTTCGGGGCCGGTTACCTTCTTTACTACCGGCTGTCCGATCGGTTCCTCGACCGGGGGCGCGAACTCCGGAACGACGCCCGGTTCGAGTTTCGAGAACTTTTCATCGATCAGCCGTATGGCCTCGTCCGGATCGAAATCCCCGGCTATGCAGATCGCCATGTTGTTCGGTACGTACCAGGAGCGGTAGTAGTCGATGACGTTTCGTATCGAGGGGTTCTTGAGGTGTTCGGCCTTCCCGATGGTCGTCTGTGTGCCGTAGGTGTGTTTGCGGAAGAGACCTTCGTAAAGATTTTCCCAGATTTTGCGGCTGTCGCTGTCCATGGTCATGTTTTTTTCCTCGTACACCGTTTCCAGTTCGGTGTGAAAGAGCCGCATGACCGGATTGCGGAACCGTTCGGCTTCTATGGACAGCCATTTTTCAAGCTGGTTCGAGGGAATGTCGTTGAGATAGACGGTCTGTTCGACCCAGGTATAGGCGTTAGTTCCTCTCGCTCCTATCGAACTCAGCAGTTTGTCGTATTCGTTCGGGATGGTGTACTGCGCCGCGAAGTTGGAGACGCTGTCGATCTGGCGGTAGATTTCCGCCCTTTTGTCGGGGTCGTCCGTGGAGCGGTATTCCTCGTAGAGGTCGATGATTTTCTGCAGTTCCACTTTTTCCTTCTCGTAATCGAGGCAGCCTATCGAGTCCGTGCCCTTGAACAGCATGTGCTCGAGGTAGTGCGCCAGCCCCGTGGTTTCCGCGGGATCGTTCTTGCTTCCCGCCCTGACCGCGATGGACGTATAGATTCTCGGTTCGTCCCGATTGGGGCTCATGTAGACCGTAAGGCCGTTTTTCAGGGTGTAGATGCGTGTATGCAGCGAATCATCGGAAAATGCGGTATATGAACAGTCTTCCTGGACGGGAACGGAATTCATGGTTTTGCATGCAGTTAAATGTGACAGGAAAAAAAGGGTTACACCGGTGAAGATGATCGTGAACAAAAGGCGGCGTCCCGAAAGCGAGCGTTGCATGTCATGTCCGGTATCTTGCTGTGAAGTAAACTTTCGGACGACAGCTTCGCCGTCCTGCCGGACAACGGATTGCCATGCTGCCGGAGCGCCTCTTCGGGCGTGTGTGCCGGGCGGCGCAGTCGCCCCGTTCCGCTCATGTTTCAATCGATCGATGTTGGCTCATGTTACAATTCTGAGAAAGAACTAACAAATTGTATAAATAGTTTTAATAGAGGAAAATCAGAGGGGGAAAGAGGCTGGCTTATGGAGAAAAAGAACGGCATATACAGGATCGAGAGCAGTTACGAACCGAAAGGCGACCAGCCCGGAGCGATCCGGGCTCTTGCCGGTGGAGTCGCGAGGGGGGAGCGTTTCCAGACGCTGCTGGGCGTGACCGGTTCGGGAAAGACGTTCACCATATCGAACGTCATTGCGGAGGCGGAAAAGCCCGTGCTGGTCATCAGCCACAACAAGACGCTCGCCGCCCAGCTTTACGGCGAGCTGCGGCAGTTTTTCCCGCACAATGCGGTGGAGTATTTCATAAGCTATTACGATTTCTATCAGCCGGAAGCCTACATCCCGTCCATGGACAAGTACATAGCCAAGGACCTGCGGATCAACGACGAGATCGAACGGCTGCGTCTCAAGGCCACCGGTGCGCTGCTCAGCGGGAGGAAAGACGTCATCGTCGTCAGTTCCGTCAGTTGCATCTACGGCCTCGGTTCCCCCGACGAGTGGCGGGCCCAGATACTCGAACTCCGCAGCGGCATGGAAAAGGAGCGCGAGGAATTTCTCCAGCAACTGGTTGCCCTGCATTTTTTTCGTGACGATGTCGAACTGGGTCCGGGCAAGTTCCGGGTGCGGGGCGACGTCATCGACCTGGTGCCCGCTCACGGTGAGGAGGCGTTGCGTGTCGAATTTTTCGGTAACGAAATCGATCGCCTGCAGTTTTTCGATCACGCAAGCGGAGAGATTTTCGGGGAAGAGGAGTATGCCTTCGTCTATCCCGCGCGCCAGTTCGTGACCGGGGAGGAAAAGCTCGCCGAAGCGATGCTCGCGATAGAGAACGAGCTTGCCGGACGCCTCAATGTGCTGAGGGGCGAGGGGCGCCTCGTCGAGGCGCGCAGGCTGGAAGAGCGGACGCGCTACGATCTCGAGATGATGAAGGAGCTCGGGTACTGTTCGGGAATCGAAAACTACTCCCGCCACCTGTCGGGGAGGGAGCCCGGAGATCGTCCCTACTGCCTGCTGGATTATTTCCCTGACGACTTCCTGGTTGTCGTGGACGAATCCCATGTGACCCTTCCCCAGATCCGCGGGATGTACGCCGGTGACCGTTCGAGAAAAACCATTCTGGTCGAGCACGGTTTCAGGCTGCCTTCGGCCCTCGACAACCGGCCCCTGCGCTTCGAGGAGTTCGAGGCGCTCGTGCCCCAGATGATCTGTGTCAGTGCGACGCCCGGCGAACTCGAGCTTTCGCGCTCCGGAGGCGTGGTCGTCGAGCAGCTCGTCAGGCCGACGGGGCTGCTCGATCCCGAAGTGAGTCTCCGCCCGGTCAGGGGGCAGATCGACGATCTGCTTGAAGAGATACGCCGGCACACCGCCAAGGGGTTCAAATGCCTTGTCATGACGCTTACGAAGCGCATGAGCGAGGATCTTCACGATTTTCTCAGAAAGGCGGGGCTCCGGTCGAGATATCTTCACTCCGAGATCAAGAGTCTCGAGCGGATGCAGATCGTCAGGGAATTGCGCACGGGAGAGATCGACGTGCTGGTCGGCGTCAACCTTCTCCGGGAAGGGCTCGATCTTCCCGAAGTTTCGCTCGTCGCGATACTCGATGCCGACAAGGAAGGGTTTCTCAGGGACGGCAAGTCTCTCATGCAGATCGCCGGAAGGGCGGCGCGTAATGTCGAGGGCCGCGTCGTGCTCTATGCCGACAGGATAACCGAGTCGATGAGGCATTTCATGGAGGAGACCGCCCGCCGCCGCGAGGTGCAGCAGCGCTTCAACAGGGAGCACGGTATCGAGCCCACCTCGATCGTCAAGTCCCTCGACCAGGTTCTCGACACCACCGGAGTCGCTGACGCCGAGGAGCGCTTCAGGCGGCGGCGGCTCGGGCTCGCGGAACGTCCGGGGCGGGTTCTCGAGGAGCTGGTCGCCTCTCTCGGAAAGCAGGAACTGCGTGCCATGGCGGAAAGCCTGAGACTGGAAATGCGGGAAGCCTCCGTGGATATGGAGTACGAGAAGGCCGCCTATCTGCGCGACGAGATCGCGAAGCTCGAACAGGCCGCGTCGGCAAAGGAGGGAGCCTGAGAGGAAAGATGTACCGCCACCGGTTGAAATGAGCCCGGACAATCGTAAATTGCATGCCTGGAAAGGCAATCACCAAACAAGTCATCATCGTTTTTCATGTTAGCGCAGATAGATAAAGCCCAGTATGACAAGCTTCACCAGATACTCCGTCTTGCACGCGAGAATCTGAAGAATTTCGACGAGTCGTTGATTCAGCGGGCTTTCTTCATGTGTTACCGGGCTCACGAAGGCGAAAAGCGCGCATCGGGAGAACCCTTTTTCCATCATCCGGTGGAGGTCGCCAAAATACTCATGACGGAGTTGCCGCTCGACGGCGTTTCCGTTGCCGCGGCGCTCCTGCATGACGTGATCGAGGACAGTGAGTATACCTATGAAGACCTCGTGGCCGAGCTTGGCGTGGAGGTCGCCGATATCGTCGAGGGCCTGACCAAGATTTCCGGCATCATGGAAAACCGGGAGATCACGCAGGCGGAAGGATTCCGCAAGATGCTGCTTTCGGTCGTAAAGGATGTCAGGGTCATTCTCATAAAGTTCTGCGACCGTCTGCACAACATGCGAACGCTCGACGCGCTTCCCGAGCACAGAAGGCTGAAGATAGCCCTTGAAACCAGGGACATCTACGCGCCTCTCGCACACCGTTTCGGACTTGGAAAGATGAAGGTCGAACTTGAAAACCTCGCGTTCCGCTACATCGACCCCGAAATGTTCGAGATGCTCCAGCAGAAAGTGCGGCTGAGCCGGGGCGAGCGCATCGCCTACCTCGACAAGATGATCGTGCCCATCAAGGACGACCTCGTGAAGCAGGGTTTCAATGTGGAGGTTCAGGGCCGGGCGAAGCATCTTTTTTCGATCTACAACAAGATGAGGCACAAGAACAAGCTGTTCGAGGATATTCACGATCTTTACGGCATACGCGTCATTCTCGATACCGAAAGAATCTCCGACTGTTTCGCCGCATACGGCTTCATCACCCAGAAGTATCCGCCGCTGCCCCAGCATTTCAAGGATTACATATCGATTCCCAAGCACAACGGTTACCAGTCGCTGCATTCGGCCATTCTGGGGCCGAAGGGCCGGGTTGTCGAGATACAGATCAGGACCCGCCGCATGCATGAATTCGCCGAATTCGGTGTCGCGGCTCACTGGCGTTACAAGGAGAAGGTGTCGAGGGACGACGCCATGATCGACACGTTTCTGAAGTGGGCCAGGGAACTGATCAACGATGCCGACTCGGCGGCCTCGTTCATGGAAGGCTTCAAACTCAATCTCTACCATGACGAGGTCTACATTTTCACCCCCAAGGGGGATATGAAAACCCTTCCCGCGGGGGCGACCCCGATCGATTTCGCTTACGCGATCCATACGGAGATCGGCAACGGGTGCATAGGCGCCAAGGTCAACGGAAAGATCGTGCGCCTGAACTCGGAACTCCGGTCGGGTGACCGCGTCGAGATCATAACCTCTAAAAAACAGTCTCCGAAAGCCGACTGGCTGAAATTCGTCGTGACCCACAGGGCGCGGATGAAGATACGTTCGGCGATCAACGAGGAACGCCGCCGCCAGATCGAGAAAGGCCGCACCATGTGGGAGAAGATGGTGTCCGGAACCAGAAAACTGTTCACCGACAACGATGTCGTCAAGTATGCCCGCAAGTACGGCGTCAAGACCCCTGCGGATTTCTTCAGTGCGCTCGCAAGTCAGCAGATCGACGGCGAGAAGGTCATCCGGGGGCTCGAAGGTCTCGACGACAGGCACGCCCCTCTTCCGGAAAAGACGGAGTCCGACGAGCTTCAGTACGAGGCGTTCGCCGAACAGGCACGCAAGGGGAAGGACGGGGAGCGGATCGGCAAGGACGAGGTCATCATAGAAGGGTTGCCGAACATAGCCTATTCCTATGCCAAATGCTGCAAACCGGTTCCCGGTGACGACATCATAGGGTTCGTCACCAAGGAAGGGGTCGCCAAGATCCATCGCAAGAACTGTATCAATGTCAGCAACGAGAACCTTCTCAAGAGCGAACGGGTGGTCAGCGTATCCTGGAACAGGAAGGTCGAGACCGAGTTTCTGGCGGGTATCAAGGTGATCGGCGAGGACCGGATAGGCATCACGAACCAGATAACCGGGGTCATCTCGAAATCGGATACCAATATCCGCAGCATTTCCCTGCATGCCAGGGACGGCATGTTTATCGGTACCGTCATGGTCTATGTGCGCAATATCGACAGATTGCAGCATCTGATGGACAGGATACGCAAGGTACAGGGGGTGTTTTCCGTCGAGCGTCTCGGCAACTGACAACGGCGTTCCGGCAAGTCCGGACATCGAGGCGATCGTATCGCTGAACACAGCGCGCAGGGGCTTTTCAGAACGACACGCTCATTGCGTACCATGCTCCCGTTCCCAGATCGGGATGACGAACCACGGCGATGTCTCCGGCCAGGTCGCCGGCCGTGAATCCCAGGCCACCGGTAACCGTCCCCGGGTTTGTGGTGAAGCCCGCCCTGAGCGCGAGATAGGGCAGAAGCCGCACTTCTCCGCCCGAATGCAGGCGAGCCGAACTGTTTTTCCTGCTTTCGACAGCCGCGGAAAGAATCGCGCCGCCGGCGGGCCGGTACGCGACTCCCGCAAATGCGATCGCCGGGACGCTCTCTCCGCTTTCCCCTGTTTCCGGACTGTTGAGGTTGAAGACCGCCCCGCCGAGTGAAAAGGATTCGGAAATCGCGGCCAGAAAACCAAGATCCAGCCCGAATGTCGAGGAGGAGGAGTCTCCGGCATCCCTTTCCAGCAGTCCGGCGGCGATACCGGCGCGCAGCGGTCCCGTGACCGTTGTCGAATACATGGCGTGCACGCTTGTTTCCCTGTAGGGATCGTAGCCGTGCCTCCGGTAGGATAGGGCGGCACACGCTTCACTGTCGAACGGCAGATGGTTTTTCATGACGGCCGCGTGAATGGTCTCGAGGGATGTTTCGCCGAACGGCACCGAATAGGAGAGGCCTGCCGCGCCGCTTTTTTCTCCGCCTCCGGCGGCGGGATTGTAGAATATTCCGAAAGGCGTGCCGTTCAGGGCGACTCCCGCGCCGCCCATTGCTTCTATGCGGGCGTCCGCTCCCCTGAATCCGAAGCTCGCATAGGCCCGGGATGCCGTGAAAACCGACAATGCCGACAGGAGGAGGAGTGCGCGGAGCAGGACGGTGGTTTCTGCGGGACAGGACGATTGTTTTTCGTTGATTTTCAAGAGTTTTATTTTTCTTGTGTTGCAGTTTATAGGTGTATAAAGAAAGTAATATAGGTATTGATTCTGAGAAAACACAGCGTCGTTCTTTTCGGCTTTGCACGATCCTCTTTTCGGGGGTTCGCCTGAAATCTTATATATTATATCACGTTATCATTCTCATTAACGCCTTTCGGACGCTTTGTTCCCGGTGGTCCGGCGGAAAAAGGCAAAAACAGGAATGACTTCCATGAAGACCGTTCTATTCAGAATTTTCGCCGTTTTCTTTCTGGCGGGCTCATTGAGCGGCTGCGGCTACAACGCCATGCAGCAGAACGACGAAGCGGTGAACAAGGCCTGGGGAGACCTCGAATCACAGTTGCAGCGACGATCGGATCTCGTGCCGAATCTGGTTTCGACCGTGAAGGGCGCTGCGGATTTCGAGCAGGAAACCCTCACGAAGGTGGTCGAGGCGCGCTCGAAAGCCTCGTCGGTGCAGCTCACTCCGGAAATGCTCAGCGATCCCGAGGCCATGGCCCGTTTCCAGAGCGCGCAGGGGGAGCTTTCCTCGATGCTTTCACGTCTCATGGTGGTCGTGGAGCGCTATCCGGAACTGAAGGCCAACCAGAATTTCAGGGATCTCCAGAATCAGCTCGAAGGAACCGAGAATCGTATCAGCGTGGCGCGACAGCGCTACAATGCGGCTGTTGAAACATTCAACTATTCCATCAGGATGTTCCCCAACTCCCTGACCAACGGTATCCTGCTGCACCTGAAGCCCAAGGAATATTTCAAGGCGGACGCATCGGCCAGAGAGGTGCCCGCGGTTGCATTCTGACGATGGAAAATCCGGCGGCCCCGGAGCCGCAAAACCCGTATTGTCCGAGTGAAGATCCAGAAAAGACCTGCGACGTTTTTCCGCGGCGTACTGCTGACATTCGCCGCCGTTACGCTCCTGTTTCCGTCATCGTCCCGCGCGCTTGACGTGCCGGCTCTGTCGGGAAGGATAAACGATTACGCGGCCATGATCTCTCCTGAAATGGAGCGGGAACTCGACGAACGGCTTGCGGCTCTCGAAAAGGCCGAATCGACACAGATCGCGGTACTTACGGTTTCCTCCCTCGACGGCGAACCGATCGAGGATTTTTCCATCCGTGTGGTCGAGGCCTGGGGGCTGGGGCGAAAGGATTTCGACAACGGAGCCCTGCTGCTCGTGGCCGCCCGGGAACGGAAAGTGAGAATAGAGGTCGGCTACGGGCTCGAAGGCAGGTTGACCGATCTGGCCGCGGGACGCATCGTCGACAATGCGATCGTTCCGCTGTTCGCGAGCGGAAGGTTCGACGAGGGATTCCAGGAGGGGATCGATCTGATGATCGCCGCGGTCAAGGGAGAATACACCGCGCCACACAAGGAAAACGCTCCTGTTTCCGGTTCACTGCTTTCGGCGATCATCCTGATGCTGCTGATCATCTATTTCTACAGCCAGATTCCCAGAGGCGGCGGCGGTCGGGGTTCAGGCCCGGTTATTTTTACCGGGGGACCGGGAGGCGGTTTTTACGGGGGAACCCGTAGCGGGGGATTCGGCGGCGGAAGTTTCGGCGGTGGCGGCGGATTCAGTGGCGGCGGCGGAGGTTTCGGCGGGGGAGGAGCTTCGGGAAGCTGGTGATCGCCGTTGCAGGGAGGTGCCCTGCAACGGCCGGGTTTATTGTCTGATATTTCGAGAAATGAACGGTCCGGTTGAAAAATTTCTTTCAGCAGAAGAGCGCGCGGCTGTCGAGGAGAGCATTCGCGCCGCCGAAAAGCGGACGTCCGGTGAAATCGTCGTGATGATTGTTCCGTCGAGCTATCACTACCCTCTCGCCAACGTGCTGGGCGGGGCGCTGTTCGGCCTGATGGTCGCAGTGCTTGTCTGTCTGGCTGCCGGAGTGGATTCGATGTGGTATTTTCTGGGATTTTTTCTGCCTTCTTTCGTGTTGGGCAATGAGGCGATCAGAAGAAACTATACCCTCAAAAGATTCTTTGTCCGCTCATCGGATATGGCGGAAGAGGTCGAGGAGGCGGCGATTTCCTCGTTTTACAGGAAAGAAATCTACGATACGGAGGAACATACCGGTGTGCTGATTTACATCTCCCTTTTCGAACACCGTGTATGGGTGATCGGTGACAAGGGGATAGATCGCAGGGTGGAGCCCGCCGCGTGGAGTGAAGTGGCCGATCTGATCGTCGGCGGTATCAGGAAAAAAACACAGGCCGAAGCCCTGTGCCGGGCGGTCGAGCGTTGCGGCGACATGCTTGCCCGGCATTTTCCTCCGCGACCCGGAGACCGTAACGAGCTTGACGACGCCCTTATCATGGGAAACCGATAATCCGCGGGGGGGAAGCGATGAAAACAATGTGCAAGGCGGATGGGAAGAAGATTGCGAAGAATCTCGACGAGATCATGAGGGAGGTCGCCCGGCCGCGATATGTCTGCGCGCGATGCGCGCGCAGCGCAAGAACGAAAAAGCTGCTCTGCAGACCGGTCAGAATCGTCAAAAACAGTCCTTGACCCGGCTTTTTTTGCCTGATATCGGCCCTGTTGTGTATCTTTCGGTCTTTTTCCGGTCCTTAGCCGTTTCGTCTGTATCAATAACCCAGAGAACATACCATGATGTATTGTAAAAGATTCCTGCCCCTGCTTTTTCTTGTCGCGTTTTTCGGGATTACGGCGTGCGGTCCGGATGCAAAGGAGCTGAATACGACGGGAATCGAAAAACTGAAAAGTGAGGATCTCGACGGCGCGCTCGAGGATTTCAACAAGGCCATCGAGAAAGATCCGGATTTTGCGGAACCCTATCTCAACAGGGGCTTCGTCTTCGGCAACAGGGGCGAGCTCCAGGAGGCCCTGGCTGATTTCGACAAGGCGATCGAGCTCGATTCCGCCTATACCGAGGCCTATTACAACAGAGGATTCATCTACGGTTATTTCGAGGAGTACGAAAAATCGAAGCAGGATTTCGACAAGGTCATCGAGTTGAATCCGGGCGATGCCGAAGCCTATGTCAATCGCGCGCTCATCCGCTCGAGGCTCGGCGACAGGGATGGTGAAATCGCCGACCTCAAGCAGGCTGCCAGGCTCGGCGACCCCACGGCCCGGAACTGGCTGAAGGAAAACGGTATAGAGTGGGAAGCCGGGCAGTAGTGCCGATACACGGCCATTGCGGTTGCCGGATACCGGTCGATGTTGGTTCCGATAACGAATAACCGGGGCCGCCCTTGTTTCTTTTTGTCGAAAGTCCGCGATCGAAGCGTCGCAGGCAGGCGGTGCTCATCGGCCTGCTGCTGCTTGTCGTTTCCGTCTGGTTCGCGGCAAACGACTATCGCATGTCCGGTTCGCCCGGAGGCGACCTGCCTCGTGAAACAAGCTGGGCGAGGTCGGCTCCCATGCCCGACGTCATGGTTTCGGCCATAGAGATCGTGCCGCTTGTGCCCGTTGCGGGCAAACCGTTCGGCCTGCATGTGTTCTGTCAGAATATCGGTATCGTCCCGACCGGCACCTACGCTGTGACGGTTACGGTGAGAAACAGCGGGGGAGATGCCGTCTATCGGAACGGTGTCGCACACAACAGGATGCTGGAGCCCGGCCAGACGGGCGCGGCGTTCGCCACGAAGGAGATTCGTCTCGAACGACCCGGACGCTACGAGGTGTCCGTCCAGGTTTCACCGGAAGGGTTCGAGGACAGTTCTGCTGAAAACAACCGGGCTTCCCGTACCTTTGATGTCCGCTGAAATCGTCGCGAAACTCAGCGGCGCGCCGCCTGCCGGTCAAGGAAGAAGTGGATGTAACCCGCGACGGTCGCCGCGGCAAGGCATTCCAGGCGCAGGCTGAAGAGCGCCGGGCAGGCGAAGAGCAGCACAAGCACCAGGGTGTAGAGTGCGGCCGAGCGCAGCTTCAGCAGCGCACTGCTGTTTCCGTCGAAAAGTCTCTGGCCGCAGAGTATAGTATTGAGCCAGGCTACGAAGGCCGCCGCCGCGTAGTAGATGAACGGGTCCACTGTCCGCATGTCTGTCTTTTTTCCGTATGTCCTACAGCAACAAGCCGCGCCGCCCGGCAATTCCCCTGTTCGGTACGGAGGCCGCGCCGCCCTGAACGGTGTGGATGAAGAGCCGATTTTCTTTTTTAACTTGAACGGAAAATGCTTTCTTTGAGAGCAGTTGCCACGCACCCAAACCCAGTCAGTTCATGAAAAAGACACCCTTGTTTTCCTGGCACGAGGCCGCCGGGGCGAAAATTATCGATTTCGGCGGTTATCTCATGCCGGTGCAGTATAACGGCATCATCGCGGAACATCGTTGTGTACGTTCGGCGGCCGGGCTTTTCGACGTTTCTCACATGGGAACGTTTTTCGTGCGCGGGTCGGGGGCTGTCGATTTTCTGCAGCACATGACCACGAACGATGCCGCGGGGCTGCGTGACGGACAGGCGCAGTATACCCTCATGCTCTATCCCGACGGCGGCATAGTCGACGATCTCATTATCTACAGGATCGCGGAGGATTCCTGGTTCATGATCGTCAATGCCGCCAACATGGAAAAGGATTTCGAATGGCTGTCCCGCCATGCGGATTCCTTCGGTAAAGTGACGCTGGAAAACCGTTCGGGCCGGCAATCGCTCATCGCACTCCAGGGGCCGGAGTCCATCGGGATTCTGGAGCGGGTTTTTCCCGCGGAGGCGTGGAGGGAACTCAAACCGTTTCATTTCCGCAAGGCGGATTTCGACGGCGGCGAGGTTGTCGTTGCGGCTACCGGTTATACCGGTGAGCGGGGCGTTGAGATTTCGGTGCCGGGCAAATCCGTGGAGAAGCTGTGGGAAACCCTCATGGCCGAAGGCGAGGCATCGGGTCTTCAGCCCATAGGTCTCGGCGCGCGCGACACGCTCCGGCTTGAAATGGGCTACCCGCTCTACGGCCATGAAATAGACAGCGGCACGAATCCCCTTGAATCGCGCCTCAAATGGGTGACCCGGCTGGACAAGCCGGACTTTATCGGCAGGGATGCCTGTCTGGCGGTCGAGCGCGCGCCCCGCAGGACCGTCGTGGGCTTCGTCATGGAGGAACGGGCGATTCCCCGTCAGGGCTGCAAGCTCTTCGACGGCGCCGGCGACGAGATCGGCGTCGTCTGCAGCGGAACCATGTCGCCGACGCTTCAGCAGCCCATAGGAACCGCGCGTGTTCTCAGAAACGTCATGAAGCCGGCAACGCCGCTCTTTCTCGAGGTCAGGGGCAAGCGGTACCGGGCCAGGGTCGTCGCCTTGCCTTTCGTGAACCGTTCCTGAAAGGGACGGCGTGTCATGTCCATCGAAATCCAGGGAGATGCATAAGCGAACGTCATGAATAGGAAAAATCTCAAAAAGGAAATTCCGGGGACGGTTCTTGGCGTCATTGCTTTTCTGTATATCGGGGCGCTGCTGTTTTACGACCCCGCCGACAAGGACGTGCTCGCATCGCTCAGGTGGTTCGAGTTTTTCGGCCGTAACGCGATGGAGACCGCCGGCGGGCTGCATAATCCTTTCGGTATTTTCGGAGCCCGCCTCGCCGAGCTGTTTATCTCCTCCTTTCTCGGTTATGTTTCCATCCTTCCCGGCTTCGCCCTCCTGTACTGGGGGTGGTCCCTGATCCGTCTCGAAAGCCTCAAGCCACCGTTGCTCTTTACGCTTTATTCCGTGCTGATGGCGCTCGTCATGGCGACGATGTTCGGGTTGACCACGGCTCCTTTCGCCGACAGCATGGCCGGCGCGGTGGGCAGGATGCTCGCATCGTTTCTCTCGACGGTGATCGGCTTTACCGGCGCATGGATTTTTCTCGTGGTCACCGCCGTCGCGGCCACCCTTTTCGCCGGCAGGGGGCTTGTCGACGATGCCTGGAAAAATATCCGGTCGGCGTGGCGTTTCGTTTCGGGTATCGCCGGTCGTTTCGCGTCGTTCGCGGCCGGATTTTCGCGCGACCGCAAAGGCCGGAAACAGCCGGACGCAACGCCCCCGGCCGACGGCGACGGACAACGTTCTTTCGTGGAAACCCGGGAGCCGTCGCCGACAGCTCCGCCGCCCGATCCCTTTGTCGAGCCTCCTCCCGTTGAGGAGTCCTTCCTTGCGGACGAGCGGCGCGACGATGACGGCGAGCCGGAAATCACCATCAGGGAGGGTGTCCATGAAAAAGAGGCGGATCTCGACCAGCGCAAGCTCAAGGTGAAAACCCGCGACAGGGTGCCCTATCGCTTTCCCTCGGTCGATCTCCTGCAGAGGACCCGCGACGAAGACGAATATGTGGACCAGACGCTTCTCGAGGACAGCAAGAACCGTCTGCTCGAAAAACTCCGTATCTACAAGGTGGAAGTCGTGAGGATATCGGCCACGGTCGGTCCGAGGGTGACCCTTTTCGAGCTTGAACTCGCGCCCGACGTAAAGGTCAGCAAGGTCACGTCGCTGGAAAACGATCTGGCCATGGCCATGGCGGCGCGCGGCATACGCATTATCGCGCCGATTCCCGGCAAGAACGCCGTCGGCGTGGAAATTCCTCACGGCAAGCCGAGGACCGTCTGGATGCGTTCCGTTCTGCAGGTCGAAAAGTTCAAGAACAACCGCATGACCCTGCCGGTCGCTCTCGGCAAGACCATTTCCAACGAGGTCTACCTCGACGATCTCTCATCCATGCCCCACCTCCTTATCGCCGGTGCGACCGGCGCGGGAAAGTCCGTGGGCATCAACGTCATGCTGACGAGCCTCCTGTACGCATGCAGTCCCGACAAGGTCAAATTCGTACTGATCGATCCCAAGCGAGTCGAACTGTTCAATTACCAGAATCTGAAAAACCATTTTCTGGTCAAGTTCCACGGGCTCGAAGAGCAGATCGTCACCGATCCCGCCAAGGCCGTCTACGCCCTGCGCTCCGTCGAGAAGGAGATGGAGCATCGATACGAAAAACTCGAACAGGCCGGGGTTCGCAATATCGCCGATTTCAACCGCAAGCAACCCGGGGAGGCCATGCCCTATCTGGTTGTCGTGGTGGACGAACTCGCCGACCTGATGATCACCGCGGGAAGGGATGTCGAGGAACCCATCACCAGGCTCGCCCAGCTCGCCCGCGCGGTGGGCATCCACCTTATCGTGGCTACCCAGCGCCCCTCCGTCGATATCATTACCGGCGTCATCAAGGCGAACTTCCCGGCCAGGATCGCCTTTCAGGTCGCCAGCAAGGTCGATTCGAGAACGATCCTCGACGCATCGGGGGCCGAGCAGCTTCTCGGCAACGGCGACATGCTCTACCAGCCGGCGTCCCAGCCCAAACCGGAACGGATACAGTGTCCCTATATCTCATCGGCCGAGGTCGATGCGATAACGTCGTTCATCGGCGCTCAGGACAGCCTGAAAAACTTCTATTATCTGCCCCAGCCCGAAACCCGTGAAAAGGGTAACGGTTTTTCCGCCCCCGGCGCAGCCCAGGACCGCGACGGCCGGGACCCGATGTTCGAGGACGCCGCCCATCTCGTGGTCATGCACCAGCAGGGCAGCGTTTCGCTTCTCCAGCGGCGTCTCAAGCTCGGCTTCAGCAGGGCGGCCCGCATCATGGACCAGCTTGAACTCTCGGGCATCGTCGGACCTGCCGACGGCAGCAAGGCCCGTGAAGTTCTTGTCGACAGCCACGATGCGCTGGACCTGCTGCTGCGGAACCTGGACAAGGAAGAAACCTGAAGCGCGGGTTCAGCGAAATGGCGGTGAAATGGTAAAACGATTTTGTTTTTTTGCCACGGCGTTTCATATTTAGGGCATGCAGCCAAAGAGCGCCGGGTATTTTTTTCCACCTTCAACAGGACAACGATCATGAACACTGCCAAAGACTATCTGCCGGATACAGACCCTCTCTATGACAAGGTCATCAACGCACTCGAGGACGTGCGTCCCTATCTCCAGGCCGACGGCGGCGACTGCCAGCTCGTGGGCATCACGAAAGACATGGTTGTCGACGTGAAGCTGTTGGGGGCATGCGGATCATGTCCGATGAGTACGCTGACGCTTCGCGCCGGTGTCGAACAGGCGATCAAGAAGGCCATTCCCGACATCGCACGCGTCGAATCGGTGTAAAGGAGCAGGGCGTTCGGCCGTCCGTATCCTTTATCAGAAAACGAAAGCCCCGGCACGAGGAAGCGCCGGGGCTTTTTGCATTGTGTGAAAGCGGTGGCGGTCAATGGCAGCCGCATCCTCCACCGTTATTGCAGCTTTCCGTGCCGGTGCATGTTCCCTCATCCTGCGGGGCCGCATTGCGGATAGAGACCTGCCGGGCGATTTCTCCTGCCGCGCCGGAAAAGGCCCGTGCGGGCTCGCTGTCTGGGTGCGCCGCCACGATGGGACTGCCGCTGTCCCCTCCCTCGCGAATGGCTCCTCCCACGGGGATGGAGCCGAGCAGCGGTATGCACTGCGCCCTGGCGAACTTTTCGCCGCCGCCTTTGCCGAAGATGTAGTCCTTCGAGCCGTCGGGCAGCAGGTAGTAGCTCATGTTTTCCAGCAGGCCGAGCAGCGGTACGTTGACCTTTCTGAACATGCCGACCGCTTTCGAGACATCGGCGAGAGCGACGTCCTGCGGCGTGGTGACGATGACCGCGCCGGTTACGGGAAGCGTCTGGACGAGGGTCAGCTGGATGTCGCCGGTGCCCGGAGGCAGGTCGAAGATCAGGTAGTCGAGTTCGCCCCAGTCGACGTCGGTGATGAACTGGCGGATGGCCGTGGACGCCATCGGTCCTCTCCAGATCACCGGGTTGTCGGGCTCGATCAGAAAACCTATGGACATGAGCTTGACGCCGTACTTCTCCATGGGCACGATTTTCCTGTTCCTGATTTCAGGACGGGCGTTTTCGAGCCCGAACATGGTCGGGATGCTCGGGCCGTAGAGGTCGGCGTCGATCAGGCCTACCCTGGCGCCTGTTTCCGCGAGGCTGACGGCGATGTTCACGGCAGCGGTGGATTTGCCGACGCCGCCCTTGCCCGATGCGACGGCGATGACGTTGCGGACGTTATCCAGCCGGACGGTTTTCCCTCCGTGGTGATCCCGGGCGGTGCCGGAAGTGACTTTCGCGGGGAGATTGACCGTTATTTCGGCAGCTTCGGGTATCCGCTCGCGGACGGCGGCGACGCATGCGGTCCTGATATGATCCTTCATCGGGCACGCCGGTGTCGTGAGCACGACACTGAAGGTGATGTTGTTCTGTGCGTCCACGGTTATGTCCCTTATCATGTCGAGTGAGACCAGGTCTTTTTTCAGGTCCGGTTCCATAACGTTGCCGAGCGCTTCGAGTACCCGGGCTTCAGTGATGTCTGGCATAGTGGCTCAACTGTTTTGAATTCTGTGAAAGATGCCGTACGGTTCTCCGTTCCGGCTATTTCTGCATGAAACGCATCGAAACAGGCACTCCAGTGAAATCGAATTCCTGACGGAGCTTTTTTTCCAGAAAGCGTTTGTAATTATCCTGCACGAGTTGCGGATCGTTGCAGAAGAACGCGAACACCGGGTAGTAAGCGCCGATCTGGGTGACATACTTGATTTTCAGTTCCCTGCCGGATTTCGACGAAGGCGGCATCGAGGCGAGCACCTGCTGGAGAAAGCGGTTGAGTTCGCTCGTGCTGATTTTCTTCCTGCGATTTTCGGAGATCTCGAAAGCCGTATCTATGGCCCGGTAGAGATTTTTTTTCGTCAGCGCCGAGACGAACAGTACCGGGATCCAGGACAGGTTGCCGATCTGGCCGTAGACCCGTTCGGAATATTGCTTGCTGGTTTTCGAGTCTTTTTCGAGAAGGTCCCATTTGTTTACCAGGATGAGAAGTCCCTTGTGCCGCTCGGCCGCCATCTCGATGATCTTGATGTCCTGTTTCTCGAGTCCCTGCCCGGCATCGATAAGGAGCAGCGCGACGTCGCAGCGTTCGATGGCTTTTTCCGTCCGGCGGGCGCTGTAGAACTCAATGCCCCGGTCTATCCTGGTTCTTTTCCGGAGCCCGGCGGTATCGATCAGCAGGTATTCCCGTCCGTTGCGTCTGAAACGGCTGTCTATGGCATCCCTGGTCGTTCCGGGCCGGTTGGAGACGATATGGCGGTTTGCTCCCAGGAGGGCGTTGACGAAACTGGATTTGCCGACATTCGGCCTCCCGATGACGGCGAGTTTTACGCTCTCGTCCCCGGTTTTCTCTTCCGGAGCTTCGGGAAACGATTCGACCACGTCGTCGAGCAGGTCGGCCACGCCGCTTCCGTCCAGCGCGGAAACATGGTAGAGTTTCGAAAAGCCCGTTTTGCGGAACTCCTCCGCGTCGAGCGCGTGCTGGCGGCTTTCGACCTTGTTGACGACGAAGTAGACGGGCTTGTCGCGGAAGTGTTTCTGCAGAAGCCGCGCCACGTCCAGATCGAGATAGGCCAGGCCGGAACGGACATCGACAAGAAAAATGATGACGTCGGCCTCCTGCACGGCGGCAAGGGTCTGTTCCCTGACCTCGTTGCTGATGTCGTCCCTGTCGAGGCAGTAGCCGCCCGTGTCCATCAGCATGAATTCCCGCCCTCCCCATTCGCCCGGCAGGATGTGGCGGTCCCTCGTCACTCCCGGCGTACTGTCGGTGATCGCGCTTTTGGTGCGCAGTATCCTGTTGAAAAGGGTTGATTTACCGACGTTGGGCCGGCCTACGAGTGCCACGAGAGGTTTCATGATGCTGCTCTGGATCTGGGCGTTGTCTGTTCTCCGGACGTCCTGAAAAAGGCCTGTGCAGGTATAACTCAAGACCGGAAAGCCGGTTGAAGAGAATAAGGTATAATGTTTGTAGAATTAATCGAAATAATTTACATTGCCTGACACAATTTTTTTGGAAAGATTTGTTTAAACAAGTGAAAGAGGATGAGCAAGACGCTTGATTTCAAAACGTACTCGGCCAAACCCGGAGAGGTGGCGCGCAACTGGTATATCGTTGATGCCGAAGGCAAGGTCCTCGGCCGCCTTGCGAGTGAAATCGCCAAGGTGCTGCGCGGCAAGCACAAGCCCCAGTTTACCCCGCATGTCGATACCGGCGATTTCGTCATCGTCACCAATGCCGAAAAAGTCGCCATGAGCGGCAGGAAGATAGATCAGAAAAGCTATTTTTCCCACTCGAACTATCCCGGCGGCGTCAGGATCGACAGCGTGAAGGATGTATTGCGGAAGAAGCCGGAAAAGGTTATCGAAAAGGCTGTATGGGGCATGCTTCCTCATAACAACCTCGGCCGGCAGCTGTTCAGGAAGCTCAAGGTCTACGCGGGCACCGAGCATCCGCATGCCGCGCAGAGCCCGGTTGAAATGAAAGTTAACTAACAAAAAAGAACCACATTTGTGATGAAAGAGGTGATCAACGCAGTGGGCCGCAGAAAAACCTCGGTTGCAAGGGCATTCCTCGCGCCGGGCAAGGGTTCGGTATCGGTCAACAAGCTGCCGGTAGAAGAATATTTCAAGGATGACCAGAGAAGGCACGAGGCGCTCAAGCCGCTTAAGCTTTCCGGCAAGTCAGACGAGTTCGATGTCAAGGTCAACGTCTGCGGCGGCGGTATGAGCGGCCAGGCAGGCGCGGTGAGCCTCGCCATCGCGCGTGCGCTCGTCGAGTTCGACGAAGAGAACCGCGTGCTGTTCCGCAAGGACAGGCTTCTTACCAGGGACCCCCGTATGGTGGAAAGAAAGAAATACGGTCAGAAGAAGGCCCGCAAGAGATTCCAGTTCTCCAAACGATAAGCTTTACGTACTTTTCATAACAACGCATATCCGGCTAACCCGGTCGATCCGGGGGACGCGGTGCGGTGGTGTCCGGCGCGAAAGCGCCGGATTCCGTGCGGTAAAGGCCGGATAGAGGTAAAACTACAATTCACAGGATTATGCAGACACAGACAGTATCGAGATTCGGACTCGAGGACATGCTCCGCTCCGGCGTGCATTTCGGTCACCTCGCGCGCCGCTGGTGCCCCAAGATGAAGCCCTACATCTTCATGGAGAAGAACGGCGTGCACATCATCGACCTCAAGAAAACCCTCGTCATGGCGGAAGAGGCCATGAAGGCCATCGAGGCGATAGCCCAGACGGGAAGAGAGATCATGTTCGTCGGCACCAAGAAGCAGGCGAAGTCGATCATCGCCGGGGAAGCCGAGCGTGCAGGCATGCCGTTCGTTTCCGAGCGCTGGCTTGGCGGCATGCTGACCAATTTCTCCACCATCCGTCAGAGCATCCGCAGGATGAACGCCATCGACAGGATGGAGGCCGACGGCACCTTCGATATGATCACCAAGAAAGAGCGTCTGATGCTCATGCGCGAAAAAGACAAGCTCATGAGGATTCTCGGCGGCATTTCCGATATGACCAGGCTTCCCGCGGCCCTTTTCGTTGTCGATATCAAGAAAGAGCACATCGCTATCAGGGAGGCGCGCTCTCTCGGGATTCCGATTTTCGCCCTTGTCGACACCAATTGCGATCCTGAAGAGGTCGATTACGTCATTCCGGCCAACGACGACGCCATACGTTCCATCGAGCTGATGGTCAAGGCTGTCGCCGACGCAATCATCGGCGCCCGTCAGCGCCAGGCCGAGGAAGTCGCCATGGCGCAGGCCGCCGAAGAGCAGGATGAAGAGGGACCGGGGGAAGGAGAGAGTGCCGGAGAATAAACCGGAGTAACCCACTATACTATTCATATAAATCAATCCAGAAGAATGAGTCAGATATCCGCAAAGGCAGTAAAGGATTTGAGGGATAAAACAGGCGTCGGCATGATGGACTGCAAGAAAGCCCTGGAGGAAAACGGCGGGGACATGCAGAAAGCGATCGAGTACCTTCGCAAGAAGGGTGCGGCGCTCGCAGCCAAGCGCGCGGACCGCGAAGCCAGCGAAGGCGCGATTGTCGTCAGGATCAACGATGCTGCCGATGCAGGCGTGATTCTCGAACTCAACTGTGAAACCGACTTTGTCGCGCGGGGCGGGGATTTCACCGGTTTTGCCGACAGCATAGCCGACGCGGCTCTTGCAGGCGGTGTCGACTCGGCTGAAAGCATGATGGGGGTCTCGCTCGGGGAAGCCTATGACGGCGAGTCCGTCGAAGACGCCATCAAGACCATGACCGGCAAGCTCGGCGAAAAAATAGAGCTCAAGCGTCTCGGCATGCTTGTCGCGAAAGACGGTGTCGTTTCGGGGTATGTGCATCCCGGTTCGAAGCTCGGCGCGCTCGTACAGGTCAGGGCCACCGGAAACGAGGATGCCCGGGACCTGGTGAAAGATATCGCCATGCAGGTCGCCGCTTCCGCGCCGATAGTGGTGGAACGTTCCCTCGTGCCGGAGGAGTTCGTGGAGAAGGAGAAAGAGATTTTCCGCCAGCAGGCGCTCAGTCAGGGAAAGCCCGAACAGTTTGTCGACAAGATCATAACCGGGAGGCTCGAAAAGTACTACCAGGAGGTGGTGCTTCTCGAACAGTCCTTCATCAAGGACAGCAATGCCAAGGTCCGCGATGTTCTCGACGATTTCGCGAAACGTCACGATACGCCCATCGAAGTCGACAGCTTTATCAGATATCAGTTGGGAGAATAAGTACAAAAAGCCTCGTTGTTCGAGGCTTTTTTTTTGCAAAAAACAGTATTCGGGAGGTTGGGCCATGCCGCACTACAAGCGTATCCTGTTGAAATTGAGCGGAGAATCCCTTGCCGGCGACGAGGGGTACGGCATCGATGCCGGGGTAGTGGACCGTTATGCCGACGAGATCAAAAAAGCGCTTGCCCGGGGCGCGGAGATCGCGCTCGTCATCGGCGGCGGCAACATTTTCCGCGGCCTGTCTTCGGCTGCGGCGAACATGGACCGGGTCCAGGCGGACCATATGGGGATGCTCGCGACGGTCATCAATTCTCTCGCGTTCCAGGACGCCCTTGAACGCAAAGGGGTGTTCACCCGCCTCATGAGCGCCATCAAAATGGAGCAGGTCGCCGAGCCGTTCATTCGCAGGCGGGCCATACGCCACCTGGAAAAAGGGCGGGTCGTCATTTTCGGGGCGGGAACCGGGAATCCCTACTTCACCACCGATACGGCCGCGGCGCTCCGGGCGGTCGAAATCGAGGCCGACGTGATCGTCAAGGCGACACGCGTCGACGGTGTCTACGATTCGGATCCCGAGAAAAACCCCGCCGCCACGATGTTCTCCACCATTTCCTATCTCGATGTGCTCAAGAAGAATCTCAGGGTGATGGATCTTACCGCGATAACGCTCTGCCGCGAAAACAGGCTCCCGCTCGTGGTGATGAACATGAATGCGGAAGGCAATCTTATCAGGCTGCTCGAGGGAGAGGGGGTCGGTACGCTTGTCGATCACGGCGGAGAATAATCTCCGGCGCTCAGGAGGGAAACACCTTGTCGAGTGTTTCCCTGACCGTCCGGCCGTCGAATCCCCGACCTGTCAGAAAAACGTGCAGTTTCCTTCTCCGGTAATAGAGATCCCCTTTCAGGAGCGGAAGTTTGCGCAGCGCCGCGTTAAGACAGTGCTCGGCGCTGTCGAAATCGCCAAGCACCTCGTCGACAATTTCCTCGGCAACCCCTTTTTTCAGCAGTTCATACCTGAGTTTGTAGCGGCCGGAAGGTTTTTTTCTCGACCGGCTTCCGATATAATGCATCGCGAACGCACGGTCGTCGAGTAACGCCAGGCTTTCGAGGCGCTGCAGCGTTTTTTCGATCGCTTCGGCAGAAAAGCCGCGCCGTTCGAGCTTCGAAACGATTTCATGCCGTGAGTGCTCGCGGTTGCCAAGGTAGCGTATGGCGTGCTCGAAAGCCTGTTTTTCGGTGTCGTCAAGCATACCTTCAGTTGTCGGTTCGGTTGGGTCTTTCACCGGCGGCCGCAGGCCTTCCCTGTCGGCTTCCGGCTGAGCCGGCGCGCCGTTGGCGCGATCATGGCTGAAATTTAACAAAAACAACGGATTAACGCGCTTTCCGCCGTCCGTCCGGGATTTTTCAGATGTCGAGTTTTTGCTATATTCAAAGCTTTGCACGGAGTCGTCCGCCGGCAATTTCCGGCAGGTGATCGTAACTGTTTCGCCGTTTCAGGCCATAGAATTTTTTTGTATGCAAAACGTGTGGGAAGAAGCCGCTTTCAGGGCGGCGGTCGAAGAACTGAATGTGGATGGTGAACTGCCCCGGGAGCTCGCCGAGCTCGCCTATGCCTCCCGGCTTCTCGGACGGGAGAGCAGGCTGGTCATGCACGGCGGGGGAAACACTTCGGTAAAAAGCCAGCTTACCGACGTCCTCGGCAACCAGGTTGCCGTGCTGTATATCAAGGGCAGCGGTGTCGATCTCGGCGGTGTGACGGTCCATGATTTCACGCCTGTCAGGATCGAGCCGATGCAGAAGCTGCTGCGGATGATCCTTTCGGGCAGCCTGTGCAGCGAGGAGGAACTCAAGCGGTTTTCGAACCGCGAACTCAAGAGCTTTCTGTATCTCAACCTGTTCAGCCTCACCGATCACATGGTGAGAAGCGGTCTGACCCCATCCATCGAGACGCTGCTGCATGCGTTCCTGCCCCACCGCTACATCTATCATACCCATTCCCAGGCTCTGCTTACGCTCAGCAACCAGCCCGACGGGGAGCAGCTCTGCCGGGACGTTTTCGGAAAACGTTTCGGGATCGTTCCCTATATGAGGCCCGGGCTCGAGCTGGCGCTTTCGGCGCAGCGGATCTATGCCGCGGACAGCGACGTGGAGGGGCTCGTACTGCTGAAGCACGGTCTGGTGACTTTCGGAGAGAGTTCGAAAGAGGCCTATGACAGGATGATCCTCGCGGTGACGGAGATAGAGGACCGCATCAGGCAGGCAGGGCGCAGGACCTTTCCTTCGGTGACGCTGCCCGATTCGCTGCTTCCTGCGGCAAAGGTCGCCCCGGTTATCAGGGGCGCCTGCGTCGTCGAGAAATCTCAGGGAAGCCGTGATTACGACAGCTTCATACTCGATTTCAGGACATCGTCCACCATTCTCGACTATGTCAACAGTTCGGACCTTCGATCCCTTGCGTCGAAAGGCGCGATGACCCCGGACTTCATTATCCGGACCAAGAATCTTCCGCTTGTCGTGCCGCCGCCCGACGCCGCTGACGCCGAAGGCTTCAAACAGGGGGTTCTCAGGGCGGTCGCCGACTACAAAGAGGCCTATACGGCATACTTCGAGGCTGAAAAACGGCGTTCGGGAATGAACGTCGAGATGCTCGATCCGCTGCCGAGGGTCGTGCTGGTTCCCGGACTCGGCCTGTTCGGGCTCGGCAGGAGCCTTCGCGACGCGCGCATCAATGCCGATATCGCCGAAGTTTCGGCGGAGGCGCTCATGCAGGCCGAGTCCGTCGGCTCCTTCGAATCCATCGGCGATGCCGATGTTTTCGGCATCGAGTACTGGGAAATGGAGCAGGCGAAGGTCAGAAAGATCCGCCACGACGTGTTTGCCGGAAAAGTGGTCATGGTGACCGGCGCCGCCGGAGCCATAGGACTGGCCACGGCCAGGGCTTTCCGGAAAAGAGGGGCGGAAATAGCCCTGCTGGATCTCAGCGAGGAGGGACTCGAATGCGCGCGCCGGGAACTCGGCGAGGATGTGTTCTCCATGGTCTGCGACGTGACCGACCGTTCATCGGTTTCCAGGGCTTTCGACGCCGTCTGCGGTGCATTCGGCGGGGTTGACATCGTCGTATCCAACGTCGGCGCGGCTATGCAGGGCAGGATCGGCGAGGTGTCCGACGAGATCCTCAGAAAAAGCTTCGAACTCAATTTCTTTTCCCACCAGGCAATATCCCAGGAAGCGGTTTCGATCATGAAACGGCAGGGGACGGGCGGATGCCTGCTTTACAATGTATCGAAACAGGCGGTCAACCCGGGCCCTGATTTCGGCCCCTACGGACTGCCCAAGGCGGCGACGATGTTTCTCGTCCGTCAATATGCGCTGGATCACGGCCGGGACGGTATCCGCGCCAACGGCGTCAATGCCGACAGGATACGCAGCGGCCTTCTGACGGATGAAATGATCGAGGCCCGGTCGAAGGCCCGCGGATTGAGCCGCGAGGAGTACCTTGCCGGAAATCTGCTCAAGCTCGAGGTCACCGCCGACGACGTGGCCGAGGCTTTCGTGCATCTCGCGCTCGAAAAAAAGACCACCGGCTCGATAACCACGGTCGACGGGGGCAATATCGCGGCCGCGTTGAGATAACCCCTACCCTTGCAATTTTCCAACAACGCTTAACAGGAGCTGGACCATGCCAGAAGTTGATCAGTCAAAACAGGAGAAAAACTTCCATATCGACGTGCCTGTCGATACGCACGGTTTTTTCCTCAAAGGCGCGAGCGCCCTCGACTGGGGAATGAAAAACCGCCTGTCGAGAATTTTCAGGCCCGATACCGGCAAGACGGTCATGTTCGCCATCGATCACGGCTACTTCCAGGGACCTACCACCGGCCTCGAACGTATCGACCTCGACATCGTTCCGCTCATGCAGTATTCCGATGCCATCATGCTGACGCGCGGGATGCTGCGCACCACGGTGCCCCCTTCCCTGACGAAAGCCGTCGTCATGCGCAGCAGCGGAGGGCCGAGCATTCTCAAGGAGCTTTCCGACGAGCAGATCGCGGTCGATATAGAGGACGCCATCCGCATGAATGTCGCGGCCATCACCCTTCAGGTTTTCATCGGGGGAGAATACGAAACCCGCTCGATCCACAACATGACCAAGCTGGTCGACTGGGGCTATCGCTACGGTATTCCCGTAATGGCGGTTACCGCCGTCGGCAAGAACATGGTGCGCGACGCGAAATATTTCAGGCTGGCCTGCAGGATCTGTGCTGAACTGGGCGCCCAGATCGTCAAAACCTACTATGTTCCCGAAGATTTCGACACCGTGGTCGCTTCCTGTCCCGTGCCGATCGTCATGGCCGGCGGCAAGAAAATTCCCGAACTCGATGCGCTGACCATGTCCTACCGGGCCATCCAGGAAGGGGCGTCGGGAGTCGATATGGGCCGCAACATCTTCCAGAGCGAGGCGCCGGTGGCCATGATGAAAGCCGTCAACAGGATCGTCCATGAACAGGCGACACCCGAAGAAGCGTTCGAGTTTTTCAACAGCATCAGGGCGGAAGGGTGACGTTTTCCATATCCCTGCGCCGGTTACCGCGGGGAAACGCCGGCAGGCCGGGTCAAGGGCCTGCCGGCTGAATTGCCACCGGAATGATTCCTGCGAGCCGTATCGGTTAACGCTTTCCAGGAAAATCCGGATTCGCCGGACGGTTCAGGGGTTTGAGCAGCCGTAGCCCGATCCGGTTTTGACAGCTTTCGACAGCAGGGCTTGACGATCGGCAGCCACTGTTTATCGTCTTTTTCGCCGAATACAAACCGACAGCAGGGCTTTTTGTTGCTCAGGCGCCTGCATTGAACGATCTATTATGAATGCAGAGGACGTGAAAGGTTTTTTTTGTGACAGGGACCAGCTCGATATGGCTGATTACCTCGAACTCGAGTATTATCTCGAGTGTGTCGGGGATATACGGACGGCCCTGGCGCATTTTTGCAGCGAACAGTCGACCGCTCAGTGGAGCCGGGTCGGTTTCGACGAGGATTTCCGGGATCTTTACGGGGCCAAGGTCATCGCCTGGGAGGTTATCGAGGAACTCGCGTCGCTGAGTTATCCCGTCGAACAGGCCGCCGTGGGAAAAATCCACGCCTGCCGGGTTACGATAGCGCATCCGCACAGGAATTTCGGTCCGAAGCTGCCGAATCTCATGACGGCGGTGTGCGGGGAGGGCACCTTCTTTACGCCCGGTGTGCCGATCGTCAAGCTGCTCGACATCACCTTTCCCGAAAATTACCTTGCGGCGTTCGACGGGCCGAAATTCGGCATCGAAGGTATCCGGGACCTGCTCGGCGCCTACGGCCGCCCGATATTTTTCGGCGTCGTCAAACCCAATATCGGGCTCAGGCCGGAACACTTCTCCGAGATAGCCTACCAGAGCTGGCTCGGGGGGCTCGATATAGCCAAGGATGATGAAATGCTCGCCGATGTCCCCTGGTCGACCCTGCGCAGGCGTTCCGAACTGCTGGGAGTGGCCCGGCAGAAGGCGGAAAAGATCACGGGCGATAAAAAAATCTACCTTGCCAATATCACCGACGAGGTGGACAGGATGATCGAACAGCACGATATCGCGGTGGCAAACGGCGCCAACGCCCTTCTTGTCAATGCGCTTCCCGTGGGATTGAGCGCCGTGCGCATGCTCAGCCGGCACAGCAAGGTGCCGTTGATCGGTCATTTCCCCTTTATCGCCGCGTTCACGCGGCTCGAAAAGTACGGTGTTCATTCACGGGTCGTCACGAAGCTCCAGAGGCTGGCGGGACTGGATGCCATCATTATGCCCGGTTTCGGCAACCGGATGATGACACCCGAACAGGAGGTGCTGGACAACGTGCACGAATGTCTCGGTGACATGGGGCCGATTCGCCGCTCCCTGCCGGTTCCCGGCGGCAGCGATTCGGCGCTCACGCTCGAGACGGTCTTCCGCAAGGTCGGCAGCGTCGATTTCGGTTTCGTTCCCGGCAGGGGCATTTTCGGGCACCCCATGGGGCCGCGCGCAGGCGCCGCAAGCATCCGCCAGGCGTGGGAAGCCATCGAAAAAGGGCAGTCGCTCGACGACTATGCCGTGCATCACGAGGAACTGAAGGCGATGCTTGAAAAATGACTTTTGAAGTCTGACTGCTATTTTCGTGGGAAAACTTGACGGAAAGATCGCGATCGTCACCGGCTCGACAAGAGGAATCGGAAAAGCCGTGGCGGAACGCTTCCTTCGCGAAGGCGCCCGGATCGTGGTCACCTCCAGCCGGCGCTCCAGCATCGATGCCGTCATGGAGCGGTTTCCCGCCGACAGAGCCTTCGGTTCCGTCTGCGACGTTTCCCGATACGCCGAAGTCGAGCGTCTCGTCGAGGAGACCGTCGACAGGTTCGGTTCGCTGGACATCTTCGTCAACAACGCAGGTATTTCCGATCCTTTTTTCAACGTTACCGACAGCGACCCCGGGACATGGGGCAGGGTGATCGACGTCAACCTCAAGGGGACCTATCACGGTACCAGGGCCGCCATGAAATTTTTTCTTTCGGCCTCGAAACCCGGCAAGATCATCAACATGGCCGGTTCCGGGACCGACAGGGGATCGAACACGCCGTTCATCAGCGCCTACGGTTCGACGAAAGCGGCCATTGCGCGCTTTACCCGAGCGGTCGCCGAGGAGTACCGCGACATGCCGGTTTCCGTCATGCTGCTTCATCCGGGCCTCGTCAGGACGGAGATCATCAGCACGGAACATCCCACTCCGGAAATGCAGCGCCAGCAGGCGACCTTCCGCACGGTTGTCGATATTTTCGCCCAGCCCCCGTCGGTCGCGGCCGGACTCGCCGTGAAGATGGCCTCTTCTTGGAGCGACGGCCGCACGGGAGTGTACCTGTCGGCGCTCGGACCCGTCCGCAAAAAAATCCTGCTTTTCTCCTATCCTTTCCGTAAACTGTTCGGAAGAATAGACCGGCAGAACTACTGAAAACGCGTCGTAACGGGAGCTGTCATGATCCGTCGTACTCATTTCGCATGCGTGGCGCTGCCGCTGCTCGTCCTGCTGCTCCAGGGCTGTTACAGTTTTACCGGAGCCTCCCTGCCTCCGCATATCAACTCTATTGCCGTTCCGCTTTTTTCGGATCGCTCGGGGGCCGGGGTCGCCCAGCTTACGGCGGAGTTCACGGAAAAGCTGATCGAAAAACTCGAGGCACAAAGCTCTCTCGACATCGAGTCCGAATCCGGACGGGCGGATATGCTGCTGGAAGCGGCGATCACCTCGTTCTCGGACGAGACCAGCCAGCTCGGCAGCGATACCGAGCGTGCGGTTACCAACCGCATAACGATCGTTGTGCGTGCGACCTGTATAGACCAGGTGCAGAACAGGCCGTTTTTCACCAGGGCGGCATTCTCGGGTTTCGCCGATTACACTGTCGGCGATTTCGAAGGAAAGCAGGGAGCCATCGATTCCTCGATCGACCAGATAACGGACGACCTGTTCAACCGGATAATATCCAACTGGTAACGTGGACGGCGCGGCGGTCTGTATAACCGGAAGTACGGACGGCATCGGTCGTGCGGCGGCATTGCGGCTTGCATCCGAAGGGGTCGGCCTCGTTCTGCACGGCAGGGACGGCGAAAGGCTCGACGCCCTCCTAAGAGAACTCGATGCCGTCGCCGGACGTGGCAGGCTCCTGCCGGTCGTCGCCGATTTCCGTTCTCTCGAGGCGGTCGGGGAGATGGCCGATACGATCCTCTCCTCGAACGTCAGGCTCGGCGCGCTGATAAACAACGCCGGGGTGTACATGCCCCGACGGGTGCTGACCGGGGAGGGTTTCGAGACGACCTTCGCCGTCAACTATCTCGCTCACGTTCATCTGACGCTGTTGCTCGAAGCGCATCTCGTCGCCGCCGGCGCGCGTATCGTCAATGTCAGTTCGGTCGATCACCACAGCGCGGATTTCGATCCCGGCAACATGCAGGGCGAACGGCATTATTCCGGATACGGGGCCTATGCCTTCAGCAAACTCTGCAACATCATGTTTACCATGGAACACGCCTCGATGCTTGCGGGAAGGAAGGCGACGGCCAACGCACTCGATCCCGGGGTGCTTGCCACGAAGCTGCTGCATGCCGGCTGGTCGCTTGCCGGACAGGCACCGGCGGCTGGAGGCGATGCGCTCTGCCATCTGGCGCTTTCCCCGGAATTCGAGGGGGTGAGCGGCCGGTATTTCGAGGACGGCCGTCCGGTTTCATGCTCTCCCGCCGCGCTCGATCCGCTCCTTCGCCGTCAATTGTGGGAAAGCACCATGGAAATGCTCGGCAGAAAAAAATAACAGACGCAGTTTTCATATGAACCACGACCACAGTTCTCACGATGACTCTCCGGGGATATCGACAAGCCGCAGAACGCCGTCAAGTCCCGTGGGCATATTCGATTCAGGCGTGGGCGGGCTGACCGTCGTCAAGGCCATGCAGGCACTGCTTCCCTCGGAACGCATCATTTATTTCGGCGACACGGCAAGGGTGCCCTACGGGTCGAAATCGCAGGTGACCATTCGCAAATACGCGCACGACGATACGGTGATCCTGATGCGCCACATGCCCAAGCTGATCATCGTCGCGTGCAATACCGTCTCCGCCCTGGCGCTCGACGTCGTCCTGCGGACCGGCAGGGGCGTGGCGGTCATCGGCGTGCTGGAAGCCGGCGCCGAGCTTGCCGTCGAACGGAGTGCGAACGGCCGCATCGGCGTTATCGGCACACAGGCGACTATCTGTTCAAATGCCTATGCACTGGCGATCAACGCAATCGATCCGGCTGTCGAGGTCTTCTCGACGGCCTGTCCTCTTTTCGTGCCGTTCGCCGAAGAGGGTTTTATCGATCATCCGGCATCGAGGCTTGTCGCGGAGGAGTATCTGGAGCCGCTCCTTCGGCAGGGAATCGACACGCTGGTGCTCGGATGCACGCACTACCCGATACTCAAGGACATGCTCGCCGACATAGCCGGTCCCGGGATACATATCATCGATTCCGCCGAAGCGGTCGCTTCCAAGGCGCGTGAAACGCTCGCGGCGGGCGGCCTGCTCGACAGCTCGGGGGAGCCTACGTCGCCGCATCTGCTCGTGAGCGATCTCCCGCAGAAATTCAAGTCCCTCTACAAGCTGTTTCTCGGGACCGACGTGCCGGATGTCGAGCTGGTGGAAGTCTGAGCCGGTGACAGGCGTGAGATGCGCCGTTCAGGAGCGCTTCGCCTTTATCTTCTGGTCGAGATAGTGCTGGAGGTAGCCGAAGGCGAGATTTTTTCCGGAATGCAGGATGTCCATGCCCAGCGCTCCGAGCGCCTCTCTGGCTCCTGAAGTCCCGGACGGGTTTTTTTGTTCGGCTTTCGCCTTTCGCGCCGGGGAAGGCGAGACGATCGAACGGATGATCTTTCCTCCCAGAAATCCCGTCAGCAGGGAGACGCCCGCAGCCTGCAACGGATATTTCCTGACGAGTTCTTCGGGCGCGAGTTCCGAGCGGATGTCTTCCGTCAGACGGCCCGCCCTGTTTTTCAGTTCAGCCTCTCGGTCCCTGATGCTCTTTTCCAGCTCTTCGATCCGGGCGTCTATGCTCTTGAAGTGTTCAGCTTTTTTTTCCATGAGAGGAAAGAAGGATGTTATGGATGATGTTTTTCAGGAGATCCGGCTTTATCCTGGCAAAGAAGAGCACGGTAAGCAGGAAAAATGCGCTGACGGCGAGATACCCCAGATAGAAATGACCCAGCAGTTCGCCGATAAAAAGCGCGACGGTGGCGACGAGATACACCAGACCAGCGAAAAGGACGAGCAGGACGATGACCGCCGAAGCGGCGACGGCGATTTTTTCCGTGATCTCGATCTTGATCAGCTCCGCCCGGGCCTCGATGATCGCCAGAAGGTCGTCGTAACTCGACGCCACGGTGTCGTTGATCCTGCCCGTGAAGCTTTTGCCCTTGTGCTCGTCAGGGCCGTGATGCTGTTTTTTCTCCTGTGGCATGACGTATCCGGATTTTGAAATGGAATGAACGCGGCGTTCAGCGCCTTCTGTGAAGCAGGAGTCCCAGAACGAAGCCCGCACCCAGCGAGTAGAGCACGGACGGTATGGGGTTGTCCCTTATGTATTCGCCCGCCTGCGAGACCTTGTCCTGGATTTTTCCGTACTGTTCGCTTTCCCGGAACTGGTTGTAGAGTTTCGAAGCGGTTTCGCCAAGCACTTCCACCTGTTCGGGGATGCTGTGCGTTTCCTGAACCCGGGAGGGTTCGCTTTCCTCGTTTACGGGCGCATTGCCCGGCATTTCTTTTGTCATGCCTTTCGTGTTTGCAGGGTTGATTGCATTATCCGTGTAGTCAAAATACAGGTAAATAGATACGAATCCAATGACTTTGCGCCGCAGTGGCGGTTTGCCGGGAATCGTATCAGTTCAGCAGCCTTCCTCCATCCACACTGATGACCTGGCCGGTCACGTAATCGCTGCGGGCCAGAAAGAGGACGGCGTCCATGATGTCTTCAACCGAACCGATCCGTTTCAGCGGAATGTTTCGGGAAAGCTCCTCTTCCGGAGCGTCGTTCCACTCGGGATTTATGGTGACCGTTCCGGGCGCTATGGAGTTGACGAGGACATTCGGCGCCAGTACCCTGGCGAATACCCTGGTCAGATGCTGTATGGCGTTCTTGGAGGCCGTATAGGGCGCGAAATTCCTCCACACGAGATCGGCGGCAATGTCGGTCATGGTGATGATGCGGGAGACGAACGGCTGCTCTTTCATGATCGCCGCTCCGGCCTGCATGGTGAAAAAGGTGCCCTTGAGATTCGTATCCACCAGGCGGTCCCATTCCTCCTCGGTCACTTCGGGGAGCGTGGTGCTGAAAAAGTTCGAGGCGCTCGTTATCAGAAGGTCCAGGCTCCCGAAATGTTCACTGAACGTGTCGAAGGCCTTATGTATATCGGAAACCTTCGATACGTCGCAATGCACCATCCGGGATTCCGGGCTGAATGCGCGTACCTTTTCGAGAACGCCGGCGGCGGTTTTCTCCGAGTTGCGGTAGGTGAAGAATATCGAGTAGCCCTTTTCGGCCAGCGCGGTCGCCATTCCTCCTCCGAGACGTCCGGAACCGCCGGTTATGAAACATACCTTTTTGCTTCCTGCAGACATGGTCGCATCTTAACATGATGTTCGGGAACAACTTGTATAACGGCCTCCGGAACCAAAAAGTTGTCGCCGTTTCCCGGAAAGGCGACGGTCGTATCCGTCGGGGCTCTCGGGATCGCATGGCGCGCGGTCGCCGGACAGACGATGTTTTTTTGTTTTTTATGTTATTATGAAACCCGGCCGGAGGTTTTTCCCGCTTCAGCCGGTCTGCCGACAGGCTTCGGCGGCGAGGCAATTCCAAATTCCAGTGCGATGAGCGACAGCATCATGAAGCTCGTTTCGGTCAGAAAGGAGCTCGAGCTTTCCCGTGACATACGCCAGACCATCATACCGGGCATTTCGCTGGAAATCGGGGAGGGTGAGTTCATTTCGATCACCGGACCGTCGGGTTCCGGCAAATCGACCCTGCTCTATCTGATGGGCGGGCTGGACAAGCCGACCTTCGGCGAGGTCTGGCTCGACGGTGAAAATATCACCGACAAAAGCGAAAACGAGATGACGCGCATCCGCAACGAGAAGATAGGCTTCATCTACCAGTTTCATTTTCTTCTGCCGGAATTCACCGCGCTGGAGAACGTCAGCATGCCGATGATGATCAACCGCCGTCGCTCGAAAACCGAGATCCGCAGGCGGGCCGAAGAGCTGCTCGACACCGTGGGGCTCGCCGACCGGGCTTCGTACAGGCCGAGCCAGCTTTCCGGAGGCCAGCAGCAGCGTGTAGCCATCGCCAGGGCCCTGGCCAACGATCCCAAGATCGTTCTCGGCGACGAACCGACCGGCAATCTCGATTCGAAGTCCGGAAACCTGGTCTACGAACTGTTCGAAAAGTTCAACCGAGAACTCGGCCAGACGGTGATTTTCGTGACGCATGACGAGGATTTCGCCCGCAGGGCCAGGCGCCGTATCCATCTCGTCGACGGACAGGTCGAAAGCGACAACCGCCTGTGAAGAGGGCCCGTTCATATCAATACGAACGAAAGTATTCATGCTCGAAACGATAAAGAGTAGTCATCCCCGCGTATACGAAAACTTTTCCCGCCTGGAGAACGGGGAGGAACATCTTCGCCGCATCGTGGAGCTCGACGGTTACTGGGCCGGGGTCCGCGACCGCTCGCCCGGGGATGTCGTGCTGGACGGAAGCCGGCTTCCCGCGGGAGCCGAAGTGGAAGGGGAATACGACCTGTTCTATGCCGGCGGGACGCTGGGGCTTCTGCATGCCGCCGTCATGGCCGGCCGCTACGGACGCCGGGTGCTGCTTGTCGACCGCCATGTCGCGGGCCGCTCGACAAGGGACTGGAACATATCCCGTTTCGAGCTCGACAGGCTTGTCGAGACCGGCGTGTTTTCCGCCGGAGAGATCGATTCCGTCATCGTGCGCCGCTACAGGACGGGATGGGTCGAGTTTTTTGCCGAAGAGTCGCGCCGCAAAAGGCTCTATATCGACAATGTGCTCGATTGCGCCGTCGACGCCGATCGTCTGCTCGGTATCGCCAGGCAACGTCTCGCCGGGCAGAACGGCAGCAGGGTGCTCGACCGGACCTCATTCGTCCGCTGTTACCGGTTTGCCGATCACGTGGTCGTCGAAACCCTTTCCTCCGGGGGAAAAACGTCGTTTTTCAGGGCAAGGGTGCTCGTCGATGTAACGGGTATTCTCTCGCCGGTGGCGATGCAGCTCAACAGGGGGCGTCCCCAGACGCATGTCTGCCCGACCGTCGGCACAGTCGCCAGCGGTTTCCACAACGCCGATTTCGACACCGGGGAGATCCTGGCGAGCACCGAGCACGCCGACACTTCCTCGGGGAGCGGCCGCCAGCTTATCTGGGAAGGGTTTCCCGCGGCGGGCGACGAATACATCACCTATCTCTTTTTCTACGATGCCGTCGATTCCGACAACGACAAGTCCCTGCTCGGCCTGTTCGAAACCTATTTCCGGAAACTGCCGGACTACAAGGTTCCGGGAAATGATTTCAGGATTCACCGCCCGGTTTTCGGGATCATTCCGGCATATTCCCACGACGGGTTTTCGCGGACGAGAGAGATCGCCGACGACCGTGTCATTCTCTTGGGCGATGCGGCGAGCCTCGGTTCCCCGCTGACTTTCTGCGGCTTCGGTTCGATGGTCCGCAACCTTCCCCGTCTCACGGCGCAGCTGGACCAGGCGCTCGTCGCCGGGGACCTTTCCCGCGCCCGGCTCGAAAAAATCAGCGCCTACGAGCCGAATGTCGCATCCATGGCCAATCTGATGAAGTACATGTGCTTCGATGCCAGAACCGACAGTCCCGACTTCGTCAACGAACTGATGAACGAGGTCATGATCGTTCTCGACGGGCTTCCGCAGCGATACCGCCAGGCGATGTTCCGTGACGAGATGCGCCTGGACGAATTCGTGACGGTGCTCCTGAAGGTCGCCTGGCGGTATCCGAAAGTGTTGAAGGCGACGTACGACAAGCTCGGGGTCGGCGGTTCGGTCTCGTTTATGAAGAACCTTGCCGGCTGGGCGGCGTCGCGGAACGAACAACGCAGTTGACCCCTATGGATAAAGCGAAAGCCGCAAGTGAGATCGCGCATCTTTGCACGGAGATCGAACGTCACAACCGGCTCTACTATCTCGAGGCCAGACCGGAGATTTCGGACTTCGAGTTCGACAGGCTGCTCGAACGGCTGATCGCGCTCGAACGGGAGTTCCCGGAACTCCTGACGCCCGACAGTCCCTCGCAGCGCGTCGGCGGCGGCATCACCAGGGAGTTTCCGACGGTCGTGCACCGCGAGCCGATGCTCAGCCTTTCGAACACCTACTCGCTCGGCGAGGTGGACGAATTCCTCGCCCGCGTCGAAAAACTGGTCGCAGCCGAGGGCGGCGGCGCGCCCGAATACGTCGCCGAGCTGAAGTATGACGGCGTGGCCGTCAGCCTGCTCTACCGCGACGGTCTGCTCGTTCGCGGCTCCACGCGCGGCGACGGACGGCGTGGCGACGAAATCACGGCCAACCTCAGGACCATCCCGTCGATTCCGCTCCGCCTCGACTCCCCCGGCGGCGGGCTCTTCGACCCGGTTGTCAGCGGGGAAATCGAGGTGCGCGGCGAGGTGTACATGCGCAAGGATGACTTCGAGCGGCTCAACGAGGAGCGACCGGAGGAGGAGCGTTTCGCCAACCCGCGCAACGCCACCGCCGGAACGCTCAAGCTGCAGGACTCGGCGGAGGTCGCCCGGCGCAGGATGTCTTTCGTGGCCTACTATCTCAGGGGCCACGACGGTGAAGCGCCGACGCACCTGAAGCGCCTGGAACAGCTCGAGGGCATGGGCTTCATCACCGGGGCGGCCGCCCGGCTCTGCAGGGAGACGACGGAGATCGCCGCCTTCATCGACGAGTGGTCGGAGAAGCGCTGGACGCTGCCCTATGAAACCGACGGCGTGGTGCTCAAGCTCAACGATGTCGGGCTCTGGGACCGGCTCGGCGCGACCGCCAAAAGCCCGCGCTGGGCGATTGCCTACAAGTACCCGGCGCAGCAGGCCAGGACCGTACTCAACGGTGTGGTGTTCCAGGTCGGCAGACTCGGCACCATCACGCCGGTGGCCGAACTCGAACCGGTGAAACTCGCCGGATCGACCGTGTCGCGCTCCACGCTGCACAACTTCGACGAAATCGAACGCCTCGGCGTGCGCGTCGGCGACCGGGTGATGATCGAAAAATCGGGCGAGGTGATCCCGAAGGTAGTGAGCGTCGTGCTCGA
>Ga0272443_10000510_pt1 | contig 71081 bp, 53 predicted proteins | sample SSMAcet12_FD_193581 | JGI IMG/M metagenome (GOLD analysis project Ga0272443, IMG submission 193581) | Marine sediment archaeal communities from Little Sippewissett salt marsh, Falmouth, MA, United States - SSM-Acet-12 | ecosystem: Environmental > Aquatic > Marine > Wetlands > Sediment ...
GCGAATTCGGGCGATCTGGTCGATAATTCCGATTCTTCGTTTTGAACGTCTGGCCATCAGTTTTCTTTCTCTAGCCATCGGTTTCGGAATCTGCGCTGTTTCTGATCCGATGTCAAGCCCGGGAACAGAGAGCGGCGGTCACCACACTATCAGGTAGCCGCCGCCAGATTTCGAATCAGAAGAGTATATTTTTTACTCGTAGCGTAGTGATTCCACCGGGTTTCTTCGCGCTGCGCGGATCGCCTGCCAGGAAACGCTCAGCCAGGCCAACATCAGCGAGGCGATGATTGATATAGCGATGATGCCCGGTCCGATCTGGATTCTTTCGGCGAAATCCTGCAGCCATTTGTTCATCACCCACATACTGAGCGGAATCGCGATTACCGCCGCAACCAGCACAAGCTGAGTGAACTCCTTCGTCAGGAGCACGACCAGGCCAGTTTCTGATGCGCCGAGTACCTTGCGCACCCCAAGCTCTTTGGTCCTCGCCTCGGCTGTGTGCGAAACTAAGCCGAACAGTCCCAGTGCGGCGATGATCATCGCAAGCAAAGCAAAGGTAGTAATCAGCTTCCCGAACTCACGGTCCGATTGGAAAGCTTCCTCCACGGCCTCATCGACAAATCTGTACGTAACGTTGATGTCGGGGAACATCTCCTTCCACTGATCAATGATCATCTCGCGGGTTTTGAGCTGGTCACCCGGCGCGAGCCTTACCGCGACCTGCGTGGCTCCCTCTTCGTTAATCACAAGGATCATTGGTTCTATGGGATCGTGGAGAGAGAAGAAATGGAAATCCTTGGTCACTCCGATGATCTTCAACTTTGTTTCGGATGGTTCTTCACCAGCCTCAGGGTCGGTGTCCGATTCTTCAACTGGAATCTCACCGTCAAGAACGTCGGTTAACCAACTAACCGAGTTCATCGCCGTCTCATTGATGATAACTGCCCCATCTACATCTGAACTCAACTCTGGGTCGAAGTCACGACCTTTCAGTATTTCGATTCCATAGGTTCGGAGGAAATCTGCATCCGCGATGAAAACCCACGACTCAAGTTTTTCTCCCTCAGCTGCGCCGCTAGGTTCAAAAACTGTCTTGTTCGCATGGCCGCCGAAGGGACCACCATCAGCGATCGACGCGCATTCCACTCCGGGGAGAGAAGCGAGACTCTCCTTGAAAGTTTTAAGTTGGGTTGCCTCCATCGCGTTGTTCGGGCGAAGAGTGAACACATTTGCTTTGTCGAATCCAAGGTCCAGCTTCCTGATCAGGTCTATTTGCCAGTACGTTGTAATCGTGGCCAAGATCAATGCGATGGAGACAACGAACTGGCCGATGACCAGAATACGGCGAATGGTGTTTCCCTTAGCAGTTCCGATCGTTCCCTGTTTCAACACCTGGATTGGTTGAAAGGAGGAGAGGAAGAAGGCCGGGAAAGATCCTGAAACAAGTCCTACCGTCAAGACAATACCTATTAAACCAAGCAGCATTAAAGGACTGAGAAGCATATTGAAAGACACAGGTATGTCCATCATTGTCCTGAACGAAGGCAGGACAATCGCCACGATCAGAATAGCGATGAGTACCGAGATGAGTGCATAGACAGTTGATTCACCAAGGAACTGCCTGATCAATCCACCCCGATGTGCCCCCATGACCTTCCGGACGCCAACTTCCCGTGCACGACGAGTTGATCGCGCTGTCGATAGATTGATAAAGTTGATGCAGGCGAGCAGCAGGATGAACAGTGCGATTGCCGAGATGCCGATCACATAAATCTTGGGTGTATTCGTATCCGGGTCGCCGAGCACATCAGAGTTGAGGTGAATGTCGGTAAACCGAAAGAGGCTCATAGTCCATTCAATGTTCAACTGCTCAAGCGCGGGTCCGATCTGTTCGTTCAAAAGATCGAGAGCTTTTGTGGCAACCAGCTCAGGATCGGTGTTTTCATCCAGCAGAACAAACGTTGTCAGGTTCATCGAACCCCAAGTTTCGTGATAAGATGCGGGCATTGTACTCATCGAGAAGAGGCCGTCGAATTGGAACATTGTGTTTTTCGGTGGGTCTGCGAGAATGCCTGTTAGCGTGTAGTCCTGATTGTCGGACATGTGTACCGCAGTTCCAATCTCCGGTAACTCGCCATACACTCGACGAGCAAATGATTCCGTGATCAGCAGAGAATTGGGGGCTTCAAGTACGGTTTCAGGATCTCCTGACAGCAAAGGGAAGTTGAACATCTTCAGGTAGTCAGGATCAACGATTGCCAGTCCCTCCTGGCTGAAGATGAATCGGTTGTCGATCTCGATCCCGGTTTCGGCCCTGTTCCGAACGCGTGTGATCGCAACGATATCCGGAAGCGCTTCTTTCAACGCTGCTGCCAGCGCTGCGGGTGAAACCCCAATTTCGTTAGCTGTTCCGCCTAGAGTGGTGTAGGAGTTGATTCTGTAAATGTTCTTCCCATTGGTATGCATGTTCTCGAATGAGGTTTCGAACTGGACGACAAGTAGAATCACTATGGTCGTCGCAACGCCGATGGCGAGTCCGAAGATGTTGATGAAGCTGTATCCCTTCTGGCGAAAGAGGTTGCGGAGTGTGACGCTCAAGTAGTTACGAAACATGATTTCCTCCAACACATTCTTGATAGCCGGTCACGGCTCAGCTCCAGGTGGGTCTTAGATAGAAAGAAAGAGCAAAAATTACGCCAACGATCACTCTAGAAAAACAAAAGTTTACGCAGAATTCAAAGTATTTCGGAGTAGTAGAATGCAACGTGGGGCGAATTGTAGGTCATTGAATGCTACGTTCGCAGCCAGGGCCCGAGACGATTCTGGTTTGTTGAATCGTGCCCATCTGAATGGATGGGTGCCCCAATGTTGCACGTACTTCTTGTATGCAGGACTGGCTCGATTCTTTAGAGTCGGGGATCAGGGAGACTTTGTCATCCCCGGTATTCTGCCAGCAACTCTTTCTTCAGCCGCTTCAACGAGGCCATAACCTGAGTTTTGCCAGTGCCTCCGTGAGAAGTGATGCTATCCACCACCGACTCCAGCGTCATGGAGTCCCAATCGGAGACTTTAAGCTCAGGCAACAGTTCAGTCAGCTTCTCGTTCCCCAGCTCCGGAATCGAGCAGCTCGCCTTTTCAGCCTCCTGAACGAGTCCACCGACACGTTTGTGTGCCTCGCGGAAGGGGACACCGGACTTGGTGAGCATCTCCGCGATATTCATTGCCTGCCAATGGCCAGACTCGGCAGCACTCCTCATCTTCTCCGCGAAATAGGTCGATCCGGTAATCATGTCGGGAATCAGTTCGAGCGAGGCAAGCAAGGTATCCACGCTGTCGAAGAGCGGTTGCTTGTCCTCCTGCAGGTCACGGTTGTAGGTGAGGGGCAGCCCCTTCAGAAGAGTGAACAAGGTGACGAGGTTGCCGGTCAGTCTGGCCGTTTTGCCACGCAACAGTTCTGCGAGATCCGGATTCTTTTTATGTGGCAACGCGCTTGACCCGGTGCAATAGGATTCTGGCAGCGAGACGAACCCGAATTCCTGACTCGGCCAGAGGACATACTCCTCCGCAAGCCTCGATATGTGTGTACCGATCACCGCGAAGGCGGACATCGGTTCGAGGATGAAGTCACGGTCGCCGACGCCGTCCATGGAATTCTCGAGAAGCCCCTCGAATCCCAGCTCCTCAGCAACAGCTTCCCTGTCGAGTGGGAAAGAGCTCCCGGCGAGCGCGGTGCACCCGAGGGGCGAGAGGTTGATCCTCTTTTGCGCATCGTGCAGCCGCTCACGGTCACGTCCGAACATCTCTACGTAAGCGAGGAGATGGTGGGCGAGTCGGACAGGCTGCGCCCTCTGAAGATGAGTGTAGCCGGGTATGATGATTTCAATTTCACGCTCGGCGGTTTCGAGCAGCGCTTGCCGAATGTCGGTCAATCTCTTGATGATCTCATCCACCGCATCCCGGACATACAGCCTCACATCAGTTACCACCTGGTCGTTTCTCGAGCGTCCAGTATGAATCCGTTTGGCCGCTTCGCCTGCACGTGCGAACAGCTCCGCCTCGACGTAGGTATGCACATCCTCGATCTCCGGGTCAGGCTGGAGTTCGCCTTTGTTCCAGAGCAAAACGAGTTGGTCAATCGCTGCCTCGATTCCACTCCACTCGGATTCGGTGAACACACCGATCCCGAGCAGCATTCTCCCGTGCGCCCGGTTGACCGCGAGGTCGTAGGGGAGAAGCCGCCACTCCCACTCCAGCGAGCGGGAGAAACGGGCAACTCGTTCATCCAGCTTTCCGCTGAATCTCCCGCCCCAGAGCTGGTACTTCTTCTGCTCAGACATGATATCCGCCATGCATCTTGTTCCAGAGATTGAGCCGCAGGCTGTTGAGCTTGATGAATCCCTCGGCATCCTGCTGGTTGTAAACGTCATCTTCCTCAAAGGTGCAATATTCCGAGAAGTATAGCGACTTCTCCGCGGCCCTCGAGATCACATGAGCGGCTCCCTTGTAGAGACGCAAGGTGGCGGAGCCTGTGACGCTTTTCTGTGACTGATTGATGAAAGCCTGCATCGCCTCACGCTCCGGTGCGAACCAGTACCCCTCGTAGATCATTTTCGAGTAGGTCGGGAGCATCACATTCCGTTGGTGAAGCAGTTCGCGGTCCATGGTGATCGATTCCACTGCCATGTGGGCCTCACGGATCAGCGTGCCGCCGGGAGTTTCGTAGATCCCTCTGGACTTCATGCCGATGTAACGGTTCTCGACGATGTCGATTCTGCCGATTCCGTGTTTGCCGCCAAGCTCGTTCAGTTTTTGCAGAAGCTGGGCAGGGGCAAGTTTCTCACCATTCACCGCAACCGGATCGCCCAGTTTGAAGTCGATGGTGATGTCTTCCGGTTTGTCCGGAGCATCACAGGGTGGTGTTGTCAGGATAAAGGTTTCCGACGGGGCTTCCACACCCGGATTCTCCAGCACGCCGCCCTCGATGGAGATGTGGAGCAGGTTCCTGTCCATGGAATAGGGCTTTTCTGCAGTCGCATCAATTTTCAAGTTGTGTTTCTTCGAATAGGCAATCAGGTCGCTACGGGATTTGAACTCCCACGTCCGCCAGGGAGCGATGATTTTCAAGTCTGGAGCGAGGGCGTAAATCCCCAACTCAAACCGGATCTGGTCGTTTCCCTTGCCTGTCGCGCCGTGGACGATGGCGTCCGCACCATATTTGCGGGCAATGGCGACGAGTCGTTCGGAGATCAGCGGTCTTCCAAGGCTGGTTCCCAGCAAATACTGGTTTTCGTAGATTGCGTTGGCCCTGAACGCCGGAAAAACAAACTCCTCGACGAAACGGTCCTGCAGGTTTTCAATAATGACTTCCACAGCTCCCGCGTTTGCGGCACGCTGATGAATCGTCTCGACTTCCGCGCCCTGACCAAGGTCTGCGCTATAGGTGATCACATCACAACCATATTTTTCCTGCAGCCAGGTCAGGATAACCGTTGTATCAAGTCCACCGGAATAGGCCAAAACGACTTTCTTGGGTGATTCACTCATCTTTATGCTCACTTTTCTTGGTTAGCAGTGTACGTAATAATTTCAGATCGTCTTCATTCCGCCGCATTCGAAGCATTGCCAGAATGCGGCCGTCATCGTCTACGGCCTATCCATGCGGTGCAGCTTGTGTGCTGACATGGCAGGGTTGGATCGACGTGTATTGTCGAGGTGTTGGAAGTATCCATCTGTTATTCCAATACTTAGCCCGAAGAATCGGGGATTGCTGTGTTTTTGTCTTTGAGGGTCCAGCTTAGGGTGGGTGCCGGGGGACAGCGCAGTCAGACCTGCGTCATCCGGGCTTCCCCGTTGGAAGGTTTATCGTCGTCGTCGGATAGATATGTGGGTGAAACCGGTCATGCTCTGTTCCCGATAATCAGGGTTTACGTCCATTTAACGTAAAAAGATAACCCTTTTTTCGTAACATCAACCTGCTTTCCTCATCGTAAATTATTCTCCCGGGGACAGGCCGGTATTGTGTAATAGTTACAGCAAGCTGGCATGATCGGTAAGGTTGCTCCGGGGGAGTAGAAATTCAGTTGTCACTATCGTGTATTTTAGCTGTTCAGGTACTCAGTTGCTTGTTGGATAGTCGATAATTGTTGTTCAGTAAAGGACTTACGCTCATTGATAGGTCGTTTGGAGAGCTAAACACAGACGACATATTGTTTTGATATTGTTAATTTCCTAACCTATTATTAGCAAAGCAGGACTGTCCGCTGTCCGCCTGTACTGTGTGGACGCCCTTTACCAACGTGACCGCGTAACTGTGGTGGTAGTAATGGACGTGCGCGGAGAACGGTGGAAGGACGTGAAAGGGGTCGTACAGTGGATCGAAACAGCGATCGCTACCATAGCATCGGTATCTCCCACCCTAGAGTGGATTCTCGCGGAAAAGTCTCCGGTCAAACCAGATTTCTGCCCGATATACGCGTGGAGGGCATGCTTTACGCCTATCCGGTCTATTCCCCTGTACCTTTTGGCACATTGAACGGGATTGATGATACTGACGCTCGGAAAGTTGCGGGATATATCGGCCTTGTCACAGCCAAAGACGTTCCGGGCGAGAATCAGGTGGGTGTGGTGGTAGAGGATCAGCCGCTATTCGCTGAACAGACGGTGCGATTCGTTGGCGACACAGTAGCGCTGGTTGTGGCGGAAACCGAGTCGGCCGCGCGCGAAGCGGCATCATTGGTCAAATTGTCTATCGAGGAATCCGATCCCTACTTCTCGATTATGGCAAGCCGTGATGCGAAGGAAAACTTCATCCACGAGAACAACATCGCCTCGCAGCACCAGGTGGACAAAGGGGATGTGGAATCCGGCTTCGAGCAGGCGGATTTCATCTTCGAAGAGGAATTCAGCACTCCCTATCAGGAGCATTACTACCTCGAACCGCAGGGTTGCATCGCCTCCATGACGGATGACGGACGGATGGAGATTACAGGGTCGTTGCAGTGTCCCTTCTATGTGCTCAAGGCGGTATCCAAATCCCTCGCCATGCCCTTTAGCAAGGTGCGGGTCACTCAGTCGCCGGTAGGGGGGGCGTTTGGTGGAAAAGAAGATATCCCCTCCGAAGTCTGCACACGTACCGCGATTGCAGCGATGAAATTCAAACGCCCTGTGAGGATGGTTTACCATCGCCATGATGACGTTCAGATGTCGAGCAAACGCCACCCCTTCGAGATGCGATACAAGGTGGGTGTGAAAAAGGATGGCACCCTCGTAGCAGCGGATGTCGACCTGCACGGCAACGCGGGTGCCTACATCACCCTCTCGCCGGTTGTCTCCTACCGTGGCGCGATGCAGGCGATGGGACCCTATAAAGTTCCGAACATCAAAGTCCGTTCAACACACTGGTACACGAACCTTCCCCCAACGGGAGCGTTTCGAGGGTTTGGCTCGCCGCAGGTCACCTTCGGGCACGAGCGGATGATGGACATCATCGCGGAATCTTTGAAGATTGATCCGATAGAATTGCGGTTGAAGAACCTGCTCCACGAAGAGGATGAGACCATGACAGGTCACCTCCTCAAGGCCAGCGTCGGAGTAGACGAGACCATGCAGCGCGTCCGCAAAGCCTCTTCGTGGGACGAACGCAAGAAGAGTGAAAAAGAGAATGGGCGGTACCTGAGAGGAATCGGGGTTGCCACTTCTCATTACGGCAATTGTCTTGGCGCAGCGGGTTGGGCGCTGGATGGTGCAGGCGTAAAGATTCAGGTGCGGCGGGATGGTTCCATCGCGGTCGCCTTCGGGTTGGTTGAGATGGGACAGGGTGCTCTGACCGTTGTGACGCAGATGACGGCTGAGGCGCTCGGTGTGAGCACGGAGCGGATTTCAATTCTCCCCACCGATACCATGAACGTACCCGACAGCGGTCCCTCCGTGGCGAGCCGGAACGTTGTGATGACGGGCAATGCCATCCGCGATGCCGCAACCAGGCTTGTACCCATATTCAAATCCGCTGCCGCCGAAATGTTCGGATGTGCTGAGGCTGATGTCGAGATCGTCGATGATCGCGTGATCAACCATAAGAGCGGTGATAGTACGGGGTTCCGGGACCTTGCCGATTACCTCTACATCAGCAACCGGCCGATGGATACCCTCGGCTGGTGGCATGTGCCAAAGCTTGAATTTGACCCGAAACGCGGGTATGGGCAGGCCTATTTCACCTACAGTTATTCGACCCATGTTGCAGAGGTGACGGTGGACAAACTCACCGGCCTCGTTCATGTGGACCGCATCTGGGCAGCGCACGACATCGGTCAGGCGATCAATCCGGCGGGGATAGAGGGGCAGGTGGAGGGCGGCACGGCGCAGGGGATTGGTTGGGCGTTGACAGAGGATTTCAAGACCGAAAACGGGCATGTGACGACCTCCAATCTAACTACCTATTTATTGCCGACTGCCAAGGATGTCGCCGAGGTTGAAACGATTATTGTCGAGGCGCCGGAGCCGCTGGGACCTTGGGGAGCGAAGGGTGTGGGCGAACCGGCAATCATCCCCACAGGCGCCGCTATTGCCAACGCTGTCAGCGACGCCCTCGGTGTACAGATTCATCACTTGCCGATCCGGCCCGAAATGGTCTTGGATGTTCTGGAGGGAGTTGAACCATGAGCCGGACGCTACTTAAAAACGTGCGAATCATTGATCCGGCGGGCGGCGCCGGATTTGTCGAAAACGGGTATATCCTCATCGATGGTTCGTTCATTGAAGCCTGCGGAACCATGGAGGAGTTGCAGGCTGAATCCGTGGATAAAACCTTCGATCTTGCTGGCAAGACTGTGTTGCCGGGGATGATCAACGCGCACACTCACCTCTATTCCGCCCTCGCCCTCGGGATGCCCGGACCAAAACAGCAACCTGAGAACTTTGCTCAGATTCTCGAGCGTGTCTGGTGGGTGCTCGACCGGGCGCTTGATACAGACTCGACCCGTGCCTCCTACTGGGCGGGATTGATCGACTGTCTGCGCCATGGGGTGACGACGGTAATAGATCACCATTCAAGCCAGAATTTCATTGAGCGTTCGCTCTCGATGCTCGCGGAGGAATCCGAACGGATCGGCGTAAAAATTTCTCTCGCGTTCGAACTCACGGACAGGAATGGCAGGGAGGGATTTCAACGCGGTCTGGCGGAAAATCTGAATGCCTGGGAGACGTTCCGTGATACTCCTTTAGTCCATCCGATGATGGGGCTTCACGCCTCCTTCACTCTCACCGATGACTCGCTGCGCGAGGTTCAGAAAGCACTCGAGAAGAGAGAGGGGATGGGCATCCATATCCACGTAGCGGAGGATGCTGCGGATGAGGCGGATGCTCGCGGCAGAGGATACGCATCGGTCATCCACCGTCTCAACAGTTTTGGATTGTTGAACGAACATTCTCTGCTCATCCACGGGCTTCACATTCCCGACGAGGATGAGGAAACAGTGTTGCAGAGCGGGGCCATGCTTGTCCACAACCCCAGTTCAAACGCCAACAACCGTGTCGGGATGCTCCCCACGAGCAGAATCAAGAATTTGAACGCTGGCCTGGGGACAGATGGCATGCAGGCGAATATGCTCGCCGAGGCGAAAGAGGGAACTCTGATTCGCAGTTCTCATCTCGTTGGAGGCGAGGGATCCGTCGATTATGTGGGTATGCTCTTCCGCAGGAATGCGGAAATTGCATCGAAACTGTTCGGTCGGAAGATCGGCAGGATCAAAGCCGGTTACGCTGCCGATCTGGCCATTTTCGAGTACGATCCGCGCACGGACCTAGGACCCCAGAACGTTGTCGGGCATCTCCTTTTCGGGATGAAGAAACCCAGCGATGTCATGTCCGAGGGAGTGTTCCAGATCCGGGATTGGGAATTTGTGAACCTGCCGGAAGAGGAACTGCTTGCCGGAGCAAGAGTTCAGTCCCAGCGTTTGTGGGATGCGATGCAAAAAAATTAAGCCATTTATACTATTGCTTTTAAGAGAACATTTCACGGATAAAGAAGGAAACGAGGAGAAGATGAGCATCGAGTTTTCGCGCATCCTCGAAAAGGCAGAGGAATACAAACCGCAGATCACAAAATTTCTGCGAGATATGATCGCCATTCCGAGTGAGAGCGCGCAAGAAGAGGGAGTGATCAACAGGATCAAGCAGGAGATGGAGGCTGTAGGGTTTGACAAGATTGAAATCGATCCCATGGGCAACATCATCGGCACAATCGGCCACGGCAAACACCTGATCGGCATGGATGCCCATATCGATACAGTGGGGATTGGTGAGCGGGCCAACTGGAAGTTCGATCCCTACGAAGGCTACGAGGACGAGGAGACGATCGGTGGCCGCGGCGCATCGGACCAGGAGGGCGGAATGGCCTCCCTCATCTACGCCGGAAAAATCATCAAAGACCTGGGTCTTGAGGACGATTACACACTCGTGATCACAGGCACCGTGCAGGAAGAGGATTGCGACGGCCTTTGTTGGCAATTCCTCATTCAGGAGCAAAACCTCAGGCCGGAATTTGTCGTCTCCAGCGAACCCACCTCCTGCAACATCTACCGTGGGCAGCGTGGGCGAATGGAGATCAAGGTTACGACCTCAGGGATCAGCGCGCACGGCAGCGCACCGGAACGAGGTGACAACGCCATCTACAAAATGGCGCCGATTATCAACGAACTGAAAGAGCTTCATGGCCGCCTGGCGGACCACGATTTCCTCGGCAAAGGATCGTTGACCGTAAGCGAAATCTTCTACAGTTCTCCCTCGCGCTGTGCGGTGGCGGATGGCTGCAGCATTTCCATCGACCGCAGGTTGACCGTGGGCGAAACGGCGGAGATCGCGCTCGGTGAAATCCGTGACCTTCCCGCGGTCAAGGCGGCGGGCGCAATGGTTGAGATGTATGATTACGCGGTACCTTCGTGGCGTGGTCTAACCTATCCGACGGAATCCTATTTCCCGACGTGGCTGATCGAAGAGGATCATCCAGTTACCCAGTCGCTTGTGGATGCCTACAAGGGACTGTTCGAGAGCGAGCCTCTGGTAGACAAGTGGACCTTCTCGACAAACGGCGTCTCAATTATGGGCCGTTTTGGAATTCCCTGCATCGGTTTCGGGCCGGGGCATGAGGATCAGGCGCACGCTCCAAACGAGATCACCTGGAAATCGGAGCTGGTGAAAGCTGCGGCGATGTACGCTGCCATTCCGGGCATGTATCTGGAACAGATCAAGGTCAAGTAACTTACTGAAGAGCTGAACTCGGATATCGCGTGGGCGCGGTTTTCGGATGAGGGGCCTGCCAATCTGGGGGCCGCAGCTAGAAAGACGAGATAGAGATGAGCGGAAATTTTGTTGGTAAGCATTTCATTACCCTTCAGGAGTGGTCGCGGGATGAGATCGACACCCTGCTGGAGGTTTCGGCGGATTTGAAGAAAAAATTCAAGGCGGGTGAGCTGACGAACCTGCTGCCGATGCAGACTGCTTTCCTGATGTTCTTCGAGCAGTCCACCCGTACACGCAACTCCATGGAGGCGGGGATCACCCAGCTCGGTGGTCACGGCCATTTTCTCGATACAAGCACGATGCAAATCAGCCACGGCGAGTCCGCGAAAGATACAGCGACAATCCTCTCCCGCTATGGCCATGCCATCGCCTGCCGTTACTGTAACTGGGGAATCGGCAACAAATATCTTCGCGAGATGGCGCAGTGGTCATCGCGCCCGATCCTTAATTTGCAGTGTGACCTCTACCATCCCATGCAGGCCATCGCGGACCTGATGACGATGCAGGAAAAACTGGATCAGCTCAAGGGCAAGAAGGTCTCCGTCATCTGGGCGTATGCCACCAGCCACAAAAAACCGATCTCGGTTCCGCTCAGCCAGATACTCCTCTTTCCACGCTATGGCATGGATGTAACCCTTGCGTATCCAGAAGGTTACGAAATGCCTGACTGGGCGGTTGAGCAGGCGAGAAAGAATGCTGAGGAGAACGGTGGGACTTTCCAGATCACTCAGAATCAAGATGAGGCTTACGCCGATGCTCACATCGTAATCCCCAAGAATTGGGGTAGCTGGGTGAGCAATCCCTCGGATGCCGTGGTCGATGATCTTCTTGAGAAGAACCGTGGCTGGAAGTGCACCGAGGAGCGGATGAAACTGGCGGACCCGAATGTGATGTACATGCATGCATTGCCGGCGGATCGTGGAAACGAGGTGGAGGATTCGGTGATTGACGGCCCACACTCGATCGTATACGACGAAGCGGAAAACAGACTACATACCTCCAAGGCAGTGATGGCGCTGACCATGGGTGGATTGAAAGGATAGGCACCGATGAAAACCCCTGAACAGATTCTCGACGCGACGGTACAGCGGTGCCGTGAAAAAGACATTCTCATTCCGACTTACAAACAGATGGCAAACCCGGAACTGATCCCGGAGGGTGTGAAGAAGGAGTTGAAAGGGATCGGCCTCTGGGACCTGCATCCTCGCAACCTCTTTCGCCTGACCTGGAAGAACGAACCGGTGCAATCCGGCGGTGGATTCGGCGAAGTGAACGCCCTGGAGCTTCCCTCGGAATTGACGGGTGTAAAAGCAAAGATCATCGTCCTGCTCGGAAAGTTCTTCCCGACGGGCGCTCACAAAGTCGGTGCGACCTTCGGTCCACTCGTTGAAAAACTGGTAAGCGGTCACTTTGACCCGACGACTCAAAAAGCACTCTGGCCCTCAACGGGGAACTACTGCCGTGGCGGCGCTTATGATGCCTACCTGCTCGGCTGCGGTTCCGTTGCGGTGCTGCCTGAGGAGATGAGCAACGAGCGTTTCGAGTGGCTGGAAACGGTTGGGTCGGAAGTGATCCGTACTCCCGGTGGCGAGAGCAACGTCAAGGAGATCTACGACAAGGTCAAGGAACTTGTTGCCAAACGCGGTGATGAGATCGTCGTCCTCAACCAGTTCGACGAGATCGGCAACTCGCTCTGGCATTATGCAGTCACCGGTCGTGCGATGCAGGAGGTTTTTGAGAAGACTTGTGGTGAGAATGAACGCTTTAGCGCGCTCTTCCTGACTCAGGGTTCGGCGGGAACATTAGGCGCCGGCGAATTTCTGAAAGAGAAGTTCCCGACGATCAAAGTCGGCGCGGGCGAGGCGCTGCAGTGCCCCACACTTCTACTCAACGGCTACGGCGCTCACCGCATCGAGGGAATCGGCGACAAGCACGTGCCCTGGATTCACAATATGAAATCCACAGACATGGTCGTCGCGTTGGATGATGAGATAGTGATGCGTCTGCTCCGTCTCTTTAACGAGCCGGCAGGACATGAAGTGCTCAAGGCACATGGCGTTTCGCAGAAGATCATCGACCATCTCGACCTCTTCGGTATCTCCGGAATCGCCAACATCCTCGGCGCGATCAAGATGGCGAAGTATTACGAGTACAACGAGAGTGATGTTGTTTTTACCGTCGCCACTGACTCGATGGAGATGTACAATTCGCGTATTCGTGAGGCGAACAAAACCCAGGGTCTGTACACTTCGGTTCAGGCGGAGGTGGATTACGCCAATGGTTTGATAGGGCTCGGAATCGACAACGCCATGGAGCTTACTTACTACGACCGCCGCCGTATGCACAACCTGAAATATTTTACCTGGGTCGAGCAACAGGGTAAGCAACTGGCTGAGCTGAACGCGCAGTGGTACGATGATAACTACTGGACCTCCCAGTTTGCGAAAGCGAACGAGTGGGACGAGAAGATCATGGAGTTCAACGAACGGACAGGCCTCGCGAAGAAGTACGTCTGAGCCGTTTTTCGTAAGGAGTCCGGATGGGCAACCATCTGACAGGATATCGCTGTGTCGTCTGTGGGTCGGAGCGGTCCGCCAGTGGGATCGCTCTGACCTGTGAGGCCTGCGGTGGAAATCTCGATGCGCTGTATGACTATGAGGTCATCTCTCGGGAATGGTCCAGAGAGCAGTTGGCTGCTGACCCGGATCCCTCCCTCTGGCGGTATTTACCGCTTCTCCCCGTGGATTCTGTGCCTGATCGGAAATCGATTCGGGTGGGTGGAACTCCGCTTGAATCCCTGGGAATAATCGCTGAAAAGATGGGTTTGGGTTCGCTTTGGGTCAAAGATGACAGCAGAAACCCATCCACTTCGCTGAAGGATCGGGCCAGCGAAGTGGGTATAAGGCACGCAATCGAGGCTGATAAACGTACGATTGTAGTCGCCTCAACGGGGAACGCCGCTGCCTCTCTGTCCGCTCTCTCGGCATGGCATGGTGTGAACGCCATTGTCGTCGCTCCAGCCGCCGCACCCCCGGCAAAACTGACCCAGATCGTGCAGTACGTCGCCACACTCTGTCCTGTCGCCGGAAGTTATGATGACGCCTTCGACCTATCGCTGAAACTGGCAGAGAATCGAGGCTGGTACCTCCGCAGTACGGGGGTCAATCCGGTCATGACAGAGGGGAAGAAGACCGTCGCCTTCGAGATAGCTGAACAGCTTGGCTGGAAAATGCCGGATGCAATTCTGGTCCCCGTAGGGGATGGCTGCATCATCGGTGGAGTGCATAAGGGGTTCCGTGATCTGAAAGCGATCGGGTGGATTGACCGGATTCCGAGGATCATCGCCGTACAGGCGGAGGGCTCTTCCGCCATCGCCGATGCAGTGGCTCGAGGCGGTGAAATTCTACCGGTGAAAGCGAACACCATCGCTGACAGCATCTCGGTGGATTTACCGCGGGATGGTGTAAAAGCGGTTCGAGCGGTGACAGATACGGGTGGCGCTGCGATCAAGGTTTCGGATGATGAAATTCTTGTAGCGCAGCATGACCTCGCTTCGAGCACGGGACTCTTCGCAGAACCTGCCGCTTCAGCCGCGTGGGCAGGTTTCCACAAAGCGGTTGAGAACAAAATCGTTCGAGGTGGAGAAAACGTAGTTGTTCTGATCACAGGCTCAGGTTTGAAGGACATTCCTGCTGCCCAGAAAAAAGTCAGCATCCCCGCTCCAATCAAAGCGACTGAAGAGGGGCTCAATGAATATCTCAGTTCGTTGGATTAACGAGTGACGTGAGATGGATACTTTCTCAAAACAGGAGAAGATGGAGATTGAACTGACGGTGAATGGACAGATCGTCCGGCGCACCGTACCGACAACTCTCCGTCTGCTCGACTTCCTCCGCGATGACCTTCACCTGACAGGTGCAAAGGAGGTTTGTGCCGAAGGGGAATGTGGTGCCTGTACGGTGTTTCTCGATGGGCGGACGGTCAACTCCTGTCTCATTTTCGCCGTTGAGGCGGATGGTGCCGAGATCACAACCATTGAAGGACTCGCGGAAAACGGCGTGCAGGGCGAGCTAAAAAAAGCTTTCGTCAAGCACCATTCGGTCCAGTGCGGTTACTGTATTCCCGGCATGGTTCTCTCTGGACTGCAGGTGCTGGAGGAGAACGATCATCCGTCGGTCGAGGAGGCCGCAGAGGGAATAGCGGGTAACATCTGCCGGTGCACCGGATACCACAAAATCCTCGAAGCGATTGTTGAAACGGGCAGGAGTGAATCATGAAATACTACCGCCCGAAGACAACGGCAGAACTTTTCGAGCTGCTCGAAAACGAGCAGGGGAGTAAAGCGTTGTTAGCTGGTGGTACTGACCTCATGCCGCGTTACGAGCAGGGTCGTCCTTTCCCGGATCTGCTGATTGACCTGAAACACCTCCCCGAGATGTCTGAGATTCATGAGGAACAGGAAGAGATAATCATCGGGGCGCTCACCTCTGTCGAAGACCTGAAGAAAAACCCCCTGATCCGGAGGTATGCAAAAGCGCTTTCGATGGCGGCAGGAGAGTTCGCTGCGGTTCAGATCAGGCACCGTGCAACCATCGGCGGCAACCTGATGAATGCCTCTCCAGCGGGCGATCTGATTCCTCCGCTGAACATCCTCAATGCTGGACTGATGGTGAGTAGTCGGCAGAGTGTCCGGGAAATCCCCATTGATGAATTTCACCTCGGCCCGGGTAAAACGGCGCTGGATGAGACTGAAATCCTGACTGAGATACGTTTTAAAAAAACAGACCTTGAATCCACATTCGTGAAGCTGGGCCTTCGCCGCGCGATGGCGATTTCGGTGGTAAATCTCGCTGCGTCCTACAAAATTCTGGATGGCAAGTACCAGGCGTTGAACCTAGCGGCAGGTGCCGTCGCTCCAACTGTGGTCGGACTGGAAAAATATGCAGAGGCGGTGGTTGCCGATGTGGAGGCGATTGATACCGAAATAGCGCTTCTGGAAAACGCGATTTCTCCAATTGACGATATCCGAGCAACGGCCCGATATCGCCGTAAAGCTTTGAAAAATATTGCTCGATATACACTTCATGAATTACTGAGTGAGACTGATGAGTGATCGACTGATACCCGTTGCAGCAGACCGGATTCTGGACTGGATGCTCCATGAAGAGCGGAGTGAGGGGAAGATATTCGGCATCAGCCGGCAGCTTTTCTTCACCCCAAAAATGGATGATCCGTTCCGGATGAAACGGTATGGGTGTGACCTCGAAACACCCGTAGGAGTGGCTGCGGGGCCGCACACACAACTCACACAGAACATCATCGCGGCGTGGCTGACAGGTGCGAGATTTCTTGAGCTGAAAACGGTACAGACTCTTGACGAGCTGGAAATCGCACGGCCCTGCATCGACATGGAGGACGAGGGATACAATTGCGAGTGGTCGCAGGAATTGAAGTTGCAGGAGTCCTACGAAGAATACATGAAGGCGTGGGTACTGCTTCATCTGCTCCGTCACCATTTCGGCTGGATAGGTGAGGCGCCCGGATTCATTTTCAACATGAGCGTCGGCTACAACCTTGAAGGGATCAAAAAGCCGAACGTGCAGAAATTTCTCGAGCAGATGCAGAACGCCGATGCAGATATCCAGCGCACTCTTGAACAGCTCGAACCCCTCTATCCCGGTGCGTCGAAATTGAAAATTCCCGGGATGATCTCCGATAGTGTCACCCTCTCGACCATGCATGGATGCCCACCGGATGAGATCGAACGGATTGGCCTCTACCTGATCGAGGAACGCGGCTACCACACCGCGATCAAGATGAACCCTACCCTGCTCGGACCTGAACGCCTGCGGAAAATTCTCAACGACACTCTCGGCTTCGAAGTGGTAGTCCCCGATGAGGCGTTCGAACATGACATCAAGTACGAGGATGCCCTCGAGGTGATCCGCAATCTCAGTGCTGCCGCCGAGCGGAAAGGTGTGGATTTCGGGCTCAAGCTGACCAACACTCTCGAGACGATGAACATTCGCGGCGTCTTCCCGGCCAGCGAGAAGATGCATTACATGAGTGGGCGTGCGCTTCACCCGATCAGCGTGAACGTTGCGCGGCGTCTGCAGGATGAGTTTGACGGTGGGCTGGACATTTCTTTCTCGGCGGGTGCGGATGCGTTCAACACACCGGATCTGGTCGCCGCCGGACTCGCGCCGGTAACCGTTTGTAGCGATCTGCTGAAACCGGGCGGTTATGGCAGACTCTCCCAATACCTCGAGGTGTTGGGTGACGAGATGCGCAAAGCGGGCGCGACCACCATTGACGAGTTCTCAGCGAAACGGGCTGGGGAGGCTTCAAAACCGGCAGGTGTTGCAGCGCTGGAAAATCTGCGCACCTACGCAGATCATGTGGCCTCTCAGCCTACCTACAACGCCACCTAACGCACCGGTGATTCGGTGAAAACCGAGCGGGAGCTTGGCCTGTTCGATTGCGCCCATGCTCCCTGTGTCCAGACCTGCGGTGTGCATCAGGAAATACCGGACTACCTCTACTACACATCGGTCGGCGAGTTCGAAAATGCCTGGGATGTGATCGCACGAACCAACCCGATGCCGAATTCCACGGGAATGGTATGCGACCACCTCTGCCAGCACAAGTGCATGCGCACAACGATGGATTCGCCGCTGCGCATCCGTGACATCAAACGGTTCATCTCGGAACAATACCCCGGCGGAAAACTCCCCGCAGCCGCATCGAAAAATGGGATCAAAGTCGCCGTTCTCGGCGCGGGTCCGGCTGGACTGTCTTGTGCCTATTTCCTTTCACTTGCGGGATTTACAGTCCATATTTACGAGAGCAAGGAATTCGCTGGCGGGATGGTATCCGGCGCGATCCCGGAGTTCAGGTTGACGAACGATGGCGTTCGTTCGGATGTTACGGCGATTGAAAATCTGGTTGAAAAGATTCACTACGGCGAGCGTATCAACGAGCCGAAGTTCGCGGAGCTGCGTGAGCAGTTCGACTATCTCTTTGTGGGCGTTGGCGCTCAGGCGAACAAGGTGCTCGGCATCCCGGGGGAATCGGGCGAGGGAGTTTACAACCAGCTCGAGTTCCTCGCCAAGGTTCGGCGCCGTGAACGCACCAACATCGGTAAAAAGGTGGTCGTAATCGGTGGCGGAAACTCGGCAGTCGATGCCGCCAGGACAGCTCGCCGTCTGGTGGGCAAGGATGGTGAGGTCACAGTCGTCTACCGCCGCACACGCCACGAAATGCCCGCTGACCATCACGAGGTCGAGGAGCTTCTTGAGGAGCAGGTCAAGCTGCATGAACTCGCCGCTCCCCTTGAAATCCTTCACGAAGAGGGACGGGTGGTTGGCCTCCTTTGCCAGCAGATGAAGCTTGGGGAGCCCGATTCGAGCGGACGGGCGAGACCGGTCCCGGTCGAGGGCGAGACCTACATCGTCGAGGCGGAGGGAGTGATCACGGCGGTAGGGCAGGATGTTGTTCTCGATTTTCTTAGCGGGGAGGATCTGAAGACCGATCCCGTCACCGGTGAAACAAATATTGCTGGAGTCTACGCGGGCGGTGATGCCGTTCGTGGTGCGGCAACCTTGATCGCGGCGCTTGGAGATGGTATGCGTGCCGCGCAGGAGATCCAGAGGAAAGCTCAGAAAGAATACGGCATCCCCTCGTTGAATCCCGACAAAGGTTTGACTGAGGCGGACTTCCAGATGCGTCAGGCCCGCCGTGATCCGCACCCCGTTGCGGAGGAAAAACTCCTCGAAGCGCCGGGTGATTTCAGCCTCGTCCGTACCTCGATGACCGAGGAGGAGGCCCGGGCCGAGGGGGACCGTTGCCTCTATTGCAGCGACTACTGCAGCATCTGCGTGGCCGTTTGTCCGAACCGTGCCAACCTCACCTACGAAACAAAAGCGGTTGAATGGCAGCTTCCGGAAGCTGTTCGGATAGAGGGCCAGATAAAACTTGAGGGAAGCAAGGTCTTCCGTGTGGACCAGAGATGGCAGACGCTGAACGTCGCTGATTTCTGTAACGAGTGCGGCAACTGTGTCACCTTCTGCCCAACCTCCGGATCGCCGTGGCGGGACAAACCCCGTCTCTACCTCGATGCCGAGGATTTCGCGGGAGTGGAAAGTGGATTCAGGTTTGAAGGAGATTCACTGATCAGGAAATCCGGGGGGAGTGTTTCCACGTTGAAGCCTGAGAAAGGTCTCTATCTGTTCGAATCGGAGTCTGTGCGGGCGACGATTTCGGCGGAGGGACCGTTTGTGCGGAATGTCGAGCTGCTCGATTCGAGCATTGACAGATATAGCTTCAGAGGTGCTGCTGAAATGCTAGTCCTTTTACTTGCCTTGAAAGATCACTACCTTTTTAATGCGGCGGGGGCTGAGGGGAGCGTACGATGAGACGTATCCTGATCAAGAACCCGCTCCATGTAGCGACGATGGATGATGCCAGCCAGGAGTACTCCGGCGGACACATCCTGATCGAAGATGGGGTTATCTCATCGCTCGGTCCCGAAACGATAAACGTTCCTGCCGACGAGGTGATAGACGCCTCCAAAGCTGTTGTTCTTCCAGGACTTGTCAATACTCACCACCACCTCTACCAATCGCTGACCCGCAACATCCCGTTAATGCAGGACACCCCGCTTTTCGAATGGCTAGTCAACCATTACGAGGTGTGGCGCGAGGTCACCTCCGAGTCGATAAAAGTCAGCGCCAAGACCGCCCTGCTCGAGATGATGAAATCCGGGGTGACAACAAGCTCGGATCATCTCTATCTCTTCCCGCGCAAGACTGAGACGACTCTGATCGATGCCGAGATCGCAGCCGCAAAAGAACTGGGCATCCGTTTCCAACCAACCCGCGGCTCCATGTCCCTCGGCCATTCGAAGGGTGGACTGCCACCGGATGATGTCGTCCAGACCGAAGATGAGATCGAGCGGGATACGGAGAGACTGTTCAAGGAATATCACGACGAGAGCGAAGGCTCGATGGTCCGTCTGTCGCTCGCGCCCTGTTCACCCTTCTCGGTAACGCCGGAACTCCTGAAGCGCACCTCCGAGTACGCCGCGGCTAACGGATTGCGGATTCATACCCACCTCGCCGAAACCCTAGACGAGGAGAAGTTCTGCATCGAGAACCTAGGTCAGCGTCCGGCGGAATTTATGGCCTCGACGGGATGGATGGTCTCGAACGCCTGGTTCGCCCATTCGATCTATGTCAACGATGATGAGATCAAGATGATGGGAGAAGTTGGCGCGGGTGTGGCGCACTGTCCCGATTCCAACATGCGCCTCGGGTCAGGGATCGCACGAATCCGTGAGATGCTCGATGCCAGGGTTCCTGTGGCGCTGGGAGTGGATGGTTCCGCAAGCAACGATTCGGGCAATCTGCTGACTACGGTCCGCAACGCCATGATGATTTCCCGCCTGCGCGAACGGAAGTACTGGCTCGGAGCGCGGGATGTATTGCGGATGGCGACCCGGGGGGGAGCTGCTGTGTTGGGCCGGCCAGAGATCGGACAACTCGCTGTGGGCAAACGGGCTGACCTCGCCCTCTTCAAAGTGGATGGCATCGAGTACGCCGGCGGAATGAGCGATCCTCTTGCTGCGCTCGTCTTCAACGTTCGCATGTCTCCGGTGGACTGGTTGATCGTGAACGGCGAGCTCCGAATCCGCGAGGGAAAATCGGCGGTGGACGAGAGAGAGTTAGCGGAGACGCACAACAAGATTGCGCAGGAAATGCTCGAACGTGCGGCGAAAATCAGCGGGATCGACTTTCTCGCCCGCAGATAATCAAGGGAGTTCAAGATGTGGTCATCTATCCGGAATATGGTCCAGCCAGAGTCACTCAAAACGGCGGGTACACTTGTCGCGAAAGAGGGACACGCTCTGCTCGCTGGAGGAACCTATCTGGTTTCGGAAAAACCCGCAGCGGTTCATACCCTTGTCAAGATTGACACCCTGCTCAACGCGGGAATTGAAACGACTAAGGTGGGGCTGGAGATTGGCGCAGCAACGACTCTTCAGCAACTTGTGGATGAACTTGGTGAGGGGAACTGGGCGAAACTTGCCGAAAGCGCCACAGCCTCCTGCCCTTCAAGACAGCTTCGGAATCGCCGGACCATCGGTGGGGAAGTAGCACGTGGGCGCGCCAACTCAGAGTTGTATCTGGTTCTAATGGCGCTGAATACCGAGTTGGATTTGGCGGGAGACGGCGAGGACCCTGTTTCCATCCGAAAATGGGATGGCAACAGCGTTATCACGGATATTCGTCTGAAAGCATTGCCCTTTGGATTCCAGCGATTCGCTCTGTTGCCCTCGGCGCCAGCTTTTGTCGCTGTGGCTGCTGCAAACAGGGACAATGCTCTTGATATAGCCGTTGGTGGAAAAGCGGATGAGGTGCATACTGGCACCTTGGGTTTACCTGTGAACGAGGCGGATTTATCAGCGTTCGCTGTGGAAGCCGCTTCCATCTTCACAGAGGACCATTACGGAACAGTTGACTACAAACGCCATCTCATTCAGGTGGCCGTGAATAGAATTGGGAGTGAACTCTGATGGTGGAATTTCTTCTGAACGGAGAGCCCCTCAAGGTCGACGTTGAACCTGGGACGACGCTTCTCGAGTTTCTGCGCGAGCGTGGTCTCTTCAGCGTCAAGCACGGATGCGACCACGGTGAATGTGGCGCCTGCTCCGTGTTGATGGATGATCTGGCTGTTAATTCCTGCCTGTTGCTGGTCAATTCGCTGGATGGCCGTCGCATTGAAACCCTCGAAGGGTTGGAGGGGGACAAGACCCTGGCTAAGCTTCAGCAGGAATTTCTCGACACCGGTGCGGTTCAATGCGGCTACTGCACTCCCGGAATGCTGATCGCTTTAACTGCACTACTTCGGCAGAATTCCAATCCGAGCGAGGAGCAGATTCGTGATGCTCTCGCGGGTGTGCTCTGTCGGTGTACTGGCTATGTGAAACCGGTTGAGGCTGCGCTGAAGGTTTCGGTGCGAGGAGGTAACCGATGAAAGTGATCGGAATAAGCACTGTCCGTGTTGATGGTCTCGAGCTGGTAAAAGGCCGCGCGGTGTTCGCGGATGACATGCACCTGGACAAGATGCTTTACCTGAAGATTCACCGCAGTCCGCATGCCCACGCGATGGTCAAGAAAATCGACACCTCCCGTGCGAAAGCGCTCCCCGGTGTGGTGGCTGTGTATACGCATGAGGATTTTCCCGAACGCTACTTTACCACGGCTGGACAGGGGTATCCGGAGCCTTCGCCCCGTGACACACGAATCCTCGAACAGCACGTTCGGCATGTGGGAGACCGTGTCGTCCTTGTAGCAGCGGAATCTCTTGATATCGCCGAAAAGGCGGTGAAACTCATCGAGGTTGAGTACGAGATTCTCCCGGCGATTTTCGATCCGGAAGAGGCGATTGACAACAAGATCGTATTGCATAGCGTCGAGGATGCCAGCGGCATCGCGACCCCGAAACGGAATATCGCGGGTCACGTGGAGGAGTCGGTGGGCGAGGTGGACAAGGCCTTCGAGGAGGCGGAACATGTCTTCGAAGGTACCTATTCAACGCCCTATGTTCAGCAGTGTTCGATCGAACCCCACATTATGCTGAGCTGGCTGGATGAGCGCGACCGGCTTGTGATCCGTACAGCAACGCAGGTTCCCCATCACGTTCGCCGCATCGTCGCGGAGGTGCACGACATCCCCGTGCGAAAAGTGCGCGTGATCAAACCGCGAGTCGGCGGCGCTTTCGGCGGCAAGCAGGAGATCCTGGGCGAGGAGTTGATCGCGGCGGTGACGTTGAAGACTGGACGGCCTGCAAGGCTGGAGTACACCCGCGAAGAAGAACTCTACGCGGCCCGTTCCCGTCATCCGCAGAAAAACACCTATCGCATCGCGGTGGACAAGGACGGAATCTTTCAGGCAATCGACATGCGAATTCTTGAAAACTCCGGTGCCTATGGGGCTCACGCCCTCACGGTGATGTCGGTTTCCGCTCAGAAAGCTCTCTCTATCTACCGCGCACCAAACATCCGGGTGATCGCGGATGCCGTTTACACGAACCTTTTCGTCGCCGGCGCCTATCGGGGTTACGGTTCCCCACAAGGTTTCTTTGGACTTGAAATACTCGTTGATGAGATTGCGGACAAACTCGGGATCGATCCCATCGAACTCCGCCGTAAAAACCATCTGCAACTCGGGGATGATGTCCCCATTGCGAAGGTTCTCGGTGAGGGGCGCGAAGGGTTCCCGATCACGGTCGATTCGATTTCGCTCTCCGAATGTCTGGATATCGGTATGCGGGAGATCGGTTGGGATGAGCTTCGAAAGAGCGGCAAGGAAGGTGTGGTCAAGCGGGGGGTGGGAGTTGCGATCACAGCGCAGGGTTGCGGTATTGCGGGCGTCGACATGGGAGCCGTTTTCCTCAAGATGAACGAGGATGGCAGTTTCAACCTATTGATGGGCGCCACCGATCTTGGCACAGGCTCGGATACTGCGATGGCCCAGATCGCGGCGGAAGCGCTGGAGGTTCCGGTCGAAAAGATCATCGTCTATTCATCGGACACAGATCTCACGCCCTTTGACACTGGTGCCTACGCTTCGAGCACGACCTATATCTCCGGCGGTGCAGTGCTCAAGGCAGCCCTGTCCGCAAAAGAACAGATTTTGTCGCAGGCGAAAAAGCTCCTCGATACCGATAATGTCGAGATCCGGGATGGTGCTGCAGTCGCGGCGGATGGGCGGAGCATGACCTATGGTGAAATTTGCACGAAATCCCTTTACACCGAGCACCAGACTCAAATCATGGGTATAGCCTCCCACATGAGTTATCTCTCGCCGCTTCCCTTCAACGCCACCTTTGCGGATGTTTCGGTGGATACCGAGACCGGGCTAGTTACGGTGAACCACATCGTCAGCGTTACGGATGTCGGGCAGGTGCTGAATCCACCCATGGCGGAGGGGCAGGTTGAGGGCGCAGTGCCGCAGTCGCTGGGCATGGCAATCAGCGAGCACATGGTCGCCGATAAAAACGGCGCCCCGGTCAATACCGATTTCAACGACTACCATATCTACTCGGCTGTAGACATGCCGAAGATGACGACCCGTTTCGCCCCGAGCCATGAGCCTAGCGGACCCTATGGCGCAAAAGCTGTTGGCGAGATTCCTATCAACGTCCCGGCTCCCGCGGTAATCAACGCCATCTACAACGCATGCGGAGTGCGGGTTCGCAGTGCGCCGATTTCACCCGAAGAGATCCTTCGTGGGTTGAACGTGCTTGGGAGCTGAGGTGGCGGACAGCTTTTCGAGGATGATCAGCACTGATCCACAGGATGCAGCGGGTGCCTGTGTTGCGATTCTTGGCGGTGGCGGCAAGACCAGCCTTCTGCACAGGCTGGGCAATGACTACTCCCAGTTTTTCCCGCGTGTTCTGATGACCTCACTTACCCTTTCAGGACGCGATCATGAGAACGGTATGGTTTATTTGGACGAGGCCGGTCTCGATGGTTGGAGTCGATATTTTGAGGAGCGAAATCCTGTTTGCGTGATGCGAAAGGTTGTCAACAAGCGCAAACTGGAGGGAGTGACGGTCGAGGAGCTGCGTGCGATGAAGCAACTGGCGGATCTGACCCTTTTCGAATGCGATGGCGCCCGCAACCTGCCGCTCAAAGCCCACAATGACCGTGACCCGGAAGTTCCTGAGTGGGCCACCCATGTGATTATTCTTATTGGTGCGGACGCTGTTGGTGAAACCCTGGCGGGAGGAAAGATCCACCGCCCGGACATTTTCAAGGAGCGTTGGCAAGTGGGAGTCGATGAGCCACTTAGCGCGGAGAAGATTGCAGAAGTGGTCACGACAAAAAAAGGATATCTGACGAAAGTCCCGGACCATTTCGAGCCGATCTACCTCGTGAACAAAGCGGACAATCACCTTGTCGCGGCCAGGAAATTAGGTGAGGCCATTGTTCGCCGTGGAGATTGGCCGGTCTACATCGGATCACTTGCCGGCGGAACATGTGAGCGGATCTCCTGATGCAGAACGCAGCCTTAATCATCCCCGCCGCTGGTTTGTCGCGGCGGCACCCGCCCAACAAACTCCTTGCGTGGTTGGGTGATCAGCGCGTGATTGAACAGACATTGAAAACGTTCCTCGGATTTCCGCTCGACCTCTATGTGGTGGTGGGTCATCAGGAAGAGGAGGTGCGGGAGGTATTGATACCTTACGCAGGTCGAGGTGTCACTCTGGTGACAAATCCTGAGTTCGAAAGTGGCATGGCCTCTTCGTTGAGAACAGGTTTTTCTGCATTGCCCGCCGAGGCCGAGTACGCGGGTATTTCACTCGGGGATAAACCCTTCATTGAGCGTAAGACGATTGAAACCCTTCTTGCCGTGCTGGCAGAGAAAAAACCGTTGATTCTCATACCTGAATTCGAGGGTGAACGTGGACACCCCGTTTTCTTTCGACGGGAGCTTTTCGAGGAGTTACGTGGTCTTGAGGGCGAAATGGGAGGGCGGGAGATTATTGCACGGTGCGAACGGGACGTTCTCGCTGTTCCTGTACAGGACGCCGGGATAACGCTCGATATGGATGGATATCTGGAGTCGACTAATGTATAAAGAGAGAACAGTCTGGGTGCGTGGTGCGGGCGAGCTAGCAAGTGGGGTGGGTACTACCCTGCACCGGGTCGGTCTCCGCGTCATTCACACCGAACTGCCTGAACCCCTCGCGATCAGGCGGACCGTATGTTTCAGCGATGCTGTTTTTGAGGGCAAGGTGGCAGTCGAAGAGGTCGAGGGCTGTCTGACAAATCCCGAAAGCGTCGACAGTGTTCTCGCAGAGGGAAAAGTCGCCGTTCTAATCGACGATCCCGAGGTGATGAGAACTCTTAATGTCGATGTTCTCGTTGATGCGAGGATGACGAAACGGAGTGATGTCATGCTCCTTGGCGCGGCACCCTTCACTGTAGGTCTTGGACCTGGTTTCGTTGCGGGGAAAAATTGTGATGTTGCGATCGAGACGATGCGAGGACACAACCTCGGACGGGTGATCTGGTCGGGTGGTACAAAGGTGGATACAGGGGTTCCGGGCAACGTTGGCGGCCAGACAGCCAGACGGGTTATGTACGCTCAGGCGGATGGTGCGGTCGATTGGCATGTTGACTTCGGCGACATTGTTTCTGCTGGACAATCTCTTGGCAAGGTCGGGGGAGTGGAGGTTCTCTCTACGCTGGATGGCATGGTGCGCGGGCTGATCTCCCCACGGATTACGGTTAAAGCTGGTACAAAAATCGCGGATGTCGATCCGCGAGGCGAATCTGCGGAATATCGGACCATCTCCGAAAAGGCGAGCAGCATCGGGAGGGGAGTGCTGGAGGCGATTCTGGTTCGTGGGAGGAGCGATGGATAGGCAGTTGCTGCAATGGCTCAAGACATGGGACGGCGATTCTCCGGCGGTCTTCTGCGCTCAAATCTCCTGGAAAGGGTCCGTTCCGCGTAAAGATTTTCCCCACATGATCGTCCTGCCCGAGGGGAAGATTCTCGGTACGATCGGTGGAGGCTGGGTTGAGCACGAGGTGATCCAGCGTGCGCTCGAGGTGCAGAAAAGCGGTGTGACACTATGCGAAACGTTCGACCTCACCTCCAACGACATAGAGGGGGATGAGGGAGTTTGTGGTGGTACAACCCGAATCCTCATCCAGCGGTTTGATAGCGAGTTGCGTGATTTCTGGCTAGCTGCCGGGGAGAGCTTAGCCGGTCCAAGTCCAGAAATTGCAGTAACATGGGGAAAAGTGGGCGAGACAGTTACTATAGAACGAACACTGCTCAAACGGGGTGAAGAAACGACTGATCTGCCCGAGCATGCCGGTGAACTTGTCACTTCCGCGAGAAAAAAGCGCAAAAGCCTTTCACTGGAATCCTGGGACGAGTTCTACCTCGCGCAATGGATCGCCCCGCCGCCAAAACTCCATCTCTTCGGTGCGGGTCATGTTGGCAAAGCGGTGGCGGACCTGGCCGATTTTATCGAGGTTCCAGTTTGTGTCTATGATGATCGTCCGGATCTGGCGAGTGAAGAACGTTTTCCATACGCCAGTTGTGTCGATCACGGTCCCTATGCCAGTGTCTCTGAACGAGCGGATGTCAGGCCGGAGGATTTTGTCGTCATCGCCACCCATGGCCACCAGCATGACCTCGAGATGCTCCGCTGGCTAATCCCGATCGAATGCACATACCTCGGTTTGATGAGTAGCCGGAAAAAAGCCGCGCTGATGCAGGAGGCGCTTGAGAAAGAGGGCTTTACAAAAGAGCAGATCTCGCGTGTCAACACTCCCATCGGATTCAACATTGGTGCGGAAACCGTCCCGGAGATCGCGGTCAGCATCATCGCGGAGGTGATTCAGGAACTCCGTGCGCCGGGATCGCTCGCGGAATTCCGCAAGAAATGGCGGGAGGGGTTATGAGCGGTTTTCTCCTGCGTGGCGGGACGATTATCAACTCCGATGGAAGGGTTGAGGCGGATATGCTTCTGCGGGAGGGGCGGGTCGTCAAGATTGGAAAGAACCTCTCGTCTCAACCTGATGATGAGATAATCGATTGCAAGGGCAAATGGCTGCTGCCCGGCGCGATCGACCCCCACACCCATATGGGAATCCCGATCAAGAATGGTTGGTCCGCGGATGATTTCGCGAGCGGGTCACGGTCGGCGCTTCATGGAGGAGTGACCACCATCCTCGATTTCACCGTGCAGGAGGCGGGGCAGTCGCTGACGGATAGTGTCAATCACCGCCTCGAACTCGCAAAACCCTCCGTGGTCGATTACGGTCTGCACTGCAACATCACACGTTTCTCGCCGGAGATGCTTGAGGAGATTCCACAACTCATCGAGCGGGGCATCACGAGCTTCAAGGTGTTCACCGCCTATGAAGAAGCCGGGATGCGACTCAGATACGACGAGATCCGGCAGGTGGCAGAGGTCGTGGCGAAATTCGGCGGTTTGTTGATGGTGCACGCCGAAGAGGGGGAGGTGATCGGGCGGGCGATGAGTTCGATGGCCAATCTCGATTCTCCCGATCCACGTCTTCATGGAGCTTCCCGTCCCGTCGAGGCCGAGGTTCAGGCAATTCACCGCATGGCGGAGATCGCGGACCAGACCGAATGCCTCGTCTATGTGGTCCATCTCTCCTCGGGGGCAGGGTTTGAAGCCTCGAAGGGACATCGAAACGTTCTCCTCGAAACCTGTCCCCAGTACCTGCTGTTGGATGAGAGTGTCTATGGGCGTGAGGATGGGCGCATGTACGTCGCATCCCCACCACTCAGAAAACACGAAGACAATGATGCACTATGGCTTGCGATAGCCTCGGGTGCGGTTCATGCGCTTGGCACGGATCACTGTCCCTTCAACCTCGCCGACAAACCCCTGAATCGTCCCTTCACCGATATCCCCAACGGCATGGGCGGGGTGGAGACGTTGCTGCCGGTGATGCTCGCACAATTCATCGAGCGGAAGCTTCCTGTCGAGCGTCTGGTGGAACTGCTGAGCACACATCCAGCGAAAATTTTCGGGATGTATCCCAGAAAAGGGGTGCTGCAGCAGGGGGCTGATGGTGACGTTCTGGTGGTTGATCCGGAGGTTCTGTCCGAGGTGTCTCTGGACAAGCTCGAATCATCAATTGACTGGAGCGCGTACACCGGATTCAAGGCCATATTCCCAGAGCAAGTATTTCAAAAAGGGCAACTGGTCCTGGATCAGTATTCTTTGCAACAGGTAGTTCCTGGTGAATTTATAAAGTCTGCCGGAATGACCTTCAGCCCGGTTGACGAAGGATAGTTTCGCTGAAGATTCCATTCACTTTTGTCGAATGGACTCGGAGAAGCTCCTTCCGGATGCATCGCTGACCATTTTTGTCTATTTTAGAACGTGCAGGGCCGCGGATTCAGCGCCTCGTTCTGAATCCTCGGCCATTCATTTTTTTTGTTACCGAAGAGGATGATCCATGTACCGCAACCGTAAGCTCACACTCGCCCTGATTGCCGCCTTCATCACAGTACTGCTGGCCGCACCCGTTTTCGCCCAGATGGACACTCTCCGGTTTTGCACGTGGAATGTTCTCAACTACCCGGAGCGTACAGGAGCATCACCGTTAGAACGGTATAGAACGGTTCTTGAGGCGATTCAGCCGGATATTTTTTGCGCACAGGAAGTGATGAACGATGCGGGACAAAATGCGATCCTGAACAACGTCCTGAACGTCATTAATCCCGGTGAATGGGCGACGAGTCCGAATACGGACGCCAACCTCGGGACGAACTACTGGAAGGATGATTCCCATCTCTACTACAAAACAGACAAAATCACCCTTCTCGCTACCTACCTGATCGGTACGGATGTCCGCTACATGAAACTTTGCAAGCTCGAGATCGACAATGGGGACGGCTCCGATATTCTCTATGTGATCACGGGCCATTTGAAGGCGAGCAACACGACAGAGGATAAAGCGGAACGCGGAGAAGAGGCGCAGGCGGTGGTCAATCGAATCAACACACAGGAATTTGACCGGGCGGAAATCATTTTCTGCGGCGATTTCAATCTGTATACAGCCTCCGAACCTGCCTGGGATGTTCTTGTGACAAATGGACCTTTTGTTGATCCGATCAACCGTGCCGGGAGTTGGAACAACAATGAGAGCTATGAGGATATCCACACGCAGAGTACTCGGCTTAGTTCAATCGGAGATGGGGGATCTACGGGTGGATTGGATGACCGCTTCGATTTCATCCTGATGACCGCCGCATTGAACGATGGATTCACCATCGAAGCGCTCACTAACACCTACTGGGCTTTCGGTAACGATGGCAACCACTTCAATTCCGATATCAACACGGGCACGAACTCTTCTGTCTCTGACCAGGTCGCGGATGCCCTCTACTACGCCTCCGACCACCTGCCCGTAATCATGGACCTCGTCCAGCCTGTTACGGAGAACAGTGTTGCCGAACGAGGAGAGGCTCTGCCGCAGGGATTTCGGATTCTCAACACCTATCCAAACCCATTTAATGCCACGACCACGGTCTCGATGCAACTGAGCAGGCGCTCACAAGTCCATGCGATGCTTTTTGATGTGTTAGGACGGCAGGTCAAGCAGGTCGAACTCGGCGCGGTAGAACCGGGAATTCAGCACTTTTCGCTCAATGCGGATGAGTTGTCGAGTGGCATTTACCTCTTAAGGATTTCGACTAATTTTGGCGAAATTGCGTCGAATAGGCTTGTTCTGGTACGCTAAAGACCAAAAACACGAATTATTCGAAGAACGTGCCCGGGGAGTTCTCTCCGAGGCGATACTCAGGGTTCGGGGTTCCTACCTCAAGTTCAGCCTCTCATTGATATTGGAGCTGTTCGGTTTCTACCCCTATCTTCTCCGCACATGAAGCGAACCCGCTCATGTCCGCCCTGAAATACCGGAGGACTAGGCTCCCCCGAAGAGTATGTAAATCGTTTCCTCACGAGAGCTTAATTCGGGTACCCTAGCTTGGGGCTCTGCTCCCGGGATGGAGGCGCTCATTCTCCAGGGGGATATAGGGGATTTATTTCCCTGATTTCTGTTAGTAGACCAAAGGGTTTCGAAAACTGTGACAACCTACCGCACTAAGCATCTGGCACGAAGGGTCCGCCATCATCTGGTTATGGTCGGGGCTGCGTGTGCTTTCATGTTGCTGCTGTTTGTTCAGGCTAGCGGCGACACTCGAGCCAGGGGATCCCGAAGAACTGCCAGTGATGACTATTGGCACTACTCCAGCGTGGGCAACCTCGGTTTGACAGTGACCAACTTCGGCGTTCTCGGCCAGGGCTACAACGTCGAGGATCAGCCTTCCTGCTGGTATAAAACACGGTCCAGCCTGCCGAAAGAGCAAGTTGAACATTTCTCCTACGCGGGAATCTGGATTGGTGGTCAGAAAAATGGCCAGTCCTATGTATCAACTGCGATCTATGACGGTGTGTTCGGCCCCGAAGATGGTGGTTGGGAATTCACCTCGTCTGCGCAACAGACCATTAAGGATACGCCGGAGTTTCGTCTCTTGACGAAAAATGACCGGCGTTTTGATTTTACGCACGCCGATGATCCGGTGGATCCTTACATCACCTACGCCGGTGTGCTTGATGCGCCACTGGAGAGCGGAGAGTGGAATTTCGGATCGACGACGTGGGACTCAATGGTCACTCGAAGCTCGATCGTCGACGCCTCCCTCAGCAACCCTTACGCGGCTTATGCCAAGGCCTATGATCCAGCCGCCATCAGCCATCAAGATCTGATTACGGCTTTTACGGATACAAACATCATCGTTCCGGGCACAGGCGTCTCGATTCCGAACCACGTGCCGCTAGGCGTTCATGTCTATCTGGAATCCTATTCCTGGTATGATTCTTTCGCGGATGCCTTTGTAGTCCTCAATTACACGATCACGAATATCCCCGAAGGCCACCATATCGCAACGGAAGAGACGACAATCAACTACGGCAGTGGTGTATCACGGACTTTCGCGGCCGGAGATACCATCTGGACGGGTAATGCGATTGTCAATCCTTACTTCGGTATCTGGGTGGATGCGTCCGTCGGAAACATGAATTATACCGATGCCTATTCCGCCAATGGTGGGCCTGGTGGGCGCTGGAACTGGTATGACAACATGAATACCTGGGCTCCCGGCTACAAGATGGGTATGCAGTACGACTACGATGGTGATGCTGGTTGGTCACAAAGTTATCTGGGCGTCAAAGTCCTCGGTGTCGAGCCATTGAATGGCGACACCCTCTCGGAAAACTGGGGCGCCTACTATTCCCAGTGGGTGTGGCAGGGGGGAGAATATTCGGGTGATTTCCCGATGCCGCAGACGGAAGAAGAGCGTTACAACTTCATGCGCACATCGCTTGATGCTGGCCGTCTCCCCACCGATCCCTCCTTCCAGGATTCCTGGATGATGCTGATTACCACCGGCCCGCTGCCGAATCTGGCTCCCGGTGAGAGTTTCAATGTCGCTTATGCCATTGTCTGCGGTAAATGGGCTGGTAGTGGTGACGACAGTGCCGAGCGCAGGGCGAACATCTATTTGAACGCCGAATGGGCGCAGGTGGCCTATAACGGGGAAGACCGCAACGGGAATGGAATGCTAGATGAGGGCGAGGACGTGGATGGTGACGGAAAGATTACCCGCTACATCCTTCCCGGTGCACCGGATGCGCCTTCACTGGCCGTTGTGCCGGAGGAAGGGAGCGTGACGCTCTACTGGAACAATGCTCCTGAATCTTCAATCGACCCGATCACGAACAAGATTGACTTTGAGGGGTACAGGGTTTATTCCTCACCGAAGACAACGAACGATGATATCACCAGCGAGTGGACGCTTCTTGCGGATTATGATATCGACTACGATCTCGACACCACTGATGATGATACAACACATATCGGCTTTGATGTCGGATTTGGTGCGATTCAGATCGATTCCCTGATCAGCCGGGGTATCCTGACGGCAGATGAGGCGGCGGAAGAGATCGCATACATTGAAGCAAATTACGGTTTTACGCCTACCTATCGCTGGGTTAACACAGGTGTAAAGCAGGGCTGGCCTCGTTCGCTTTATTATGCGGTCACCTCATACGACAGGGGCGATCCGGACAACAACCTGGAAAGCCTCGAGTCCAACCCGACTGCGAATCGCACCTACGCCTATCCCGGGACTAAGCCGACCCAATCGGGTGATAAGCGGGTCAGCGTGTATCCGAATCCTTACCGAGGCCGCGCGGCATGGGATGGTTTGAGTGAGGACGAGCGGTTGATCTGGTTCCGCTATCTACCCTCGCGTTGTGAGATTACAATTTTCAACGTAGCGGGTGAACAGATCGACAAATTCAAACACAACGCTGCGACCTATCAGGGCGATGGGGTGGAGCGTCTGGTCAGTGGTGCTACAGAGGGCGAAAGTATTGCGTTCTCAGGTGGTGAGCATGCATGGGATCTGCTCAGCGCTGATGGACAGGAAATAGCGACAGGACTCTATATCTACGTCGTTAAAGACTTGGATTCTGGAGATAAAAAGACAGGGCGGTTCCTCGTCATCAAGTAGGGGCGTTCTGTCAGGTTGTAGAAAGCAAAATAGATAGTTAAGTAGGATTCCTTATTAACAGGGAGGCATGAAAAAACATGCGCAAGTTATTCTTGGTTGTCTTAGGGGTTATGTTCGTGGCATCCGCAGCATTTGCTACGTATTACACGGATAAAACCATCTACGACATTCAGTACGTGGCTGATCCGGCAACGGATGATGCCAGCGCGCTCGTGGGTGACACGGTTACGATCGAAGCCTATGTCACTTTCGAGCCGAAATCCTGGTCCTCCACAAAGTTCTTTGTGGCGGATGATGCTGGGGCTTGGAACGGTATCTATGTTTACGATGCCGATTACAGGGCTCTTGATTTGGGTTTCGGATGGAAGGTTTCTTTCACCGCAGAAGTGATGGAATATTACAACATTACTGAGCTCGCTCTGGTTGATACGAGCGAGGTTCGTGTGATTTCCACCACTGTCGACTGGCGCAATCCTCCTGCCGCGTTGACCTACAACGTTGTGTCGGCAGAAGACTTGGCTGGTGGGGCGGCGACTGCTGAGCAGTATGAAGGCTGCCTGGTTATGGTCGAAGACGTTACCTGCTCAGGCACCGCAAGCTACGGTGAGTGGTATGTTCAGGACACCGCCACCTCTACCTACACGGTCAAAATTGACGACAGCGGCAAGGGGTACTATCACAATGTGGCCACAGGCCAGCCCTATGACTACATCCGTGGTATCCTGTACTACGATTACAGCGAATACAAAATCGCTCCGGAAATCAGCCATGACCTGAAGGTTGCGGAAGATACGGAGAACGGTTGGTACACGCAGTTCTCGTATTTCCAGCAGGTCCGTCCCTCTGACATGGTTATTCGTTATGACGAGTTCGACAACTCGTACATGACAGATGCCAGCTATGAGTCGGCTGACTACTGGGAAATCTTCGACGAAGACACAACTTTCATCGAGGATACGCTCACGGTTAAGGGTGTTATTTCGATGGCTCCGTACGTCTCGTACGCAGGCGGCGGCGTGAAGTTCAACATGAGCGACTACACCTACGCAGGCGAAGCCGACGCGACCGAAATGCCCTGGAGCTCCGTGCTAAGCTATGATCCGGACTCGACCGCATTCCCCGCAATGCTCGAGGGATTCATTGTTCAGGTTACCGGGTACATCTCCGAGTATGTGATGGACGAAGGCTACATGACCGAGATGTTCATCACGGAAGAGGTCCAGGTGCTAGGTTCTGGAACGAAACCCGCTCCGGTGCAGGTTGATGTTCAGGATATGCGCACCCCGGAAGACATCGAACCGTACGAAACAGGTTTTGCCTACATCCTCGGTTCTGTCGTTATCGACAACAACCCGACGGGTTGGAGCTCTGTGAAATTTGCGATTGATGACGACACGGAAGATGAATATGGCGAGATCGGTGTTGACGGCGACACAGACTGGTTTGTCTCTGCGTCCTACAATTCCCCCTATTGGGAAGACTGGGATACGTTCGGTGATCCGCCCGTTGGCGCGAACGTCGATTCCGTCGTTGGCTGGCTCTACCCGCACTATGGTAGCTACGACTCTGATGATGCAGATGACTGGGTCTGGAAGCTTGTACCTCTGAACCCGATGGCTGACATCGAGATTGGTGATGGTCCGCCGGTTATCGTCAACGTTGCGCGTGACCTCGTTACACCGACTCCGGCTGAAGAAGTCGTGATCACCGCTGACATCACTGATGATGTTGCCGTTGACAGCGCAAAGGTCTTCTACAAAGTCGAGATCGACGGTGCATGGAATTCAATCGCCATGACAGCTGATGGCGACACCTATTCCGCTTCCATCCCCGCCGGTTCTGATGGCGACAACATCTGGTTCTTCGTCCAGGCGTTTGACTACTGGGATAGTGAATCTGCGGTCCACTCATCTTTCGTGCCCAGCGACACCTCCCGCGGCCTTTACGGTTACGTGGTCAAGAGCGCTGGTCTTGAGTTGGCAGACATCCAGTACACGCCCTACGATGATGGCCTAAGCCGTTTCGCGGGTTACGAAGTTACCGTGACCGGCGTTGTGGTCGACAGCTATTCCGTCGCGACTGCATATGGTTACACTGAAGGCGCCGCTTATTACCTTCAGTCTGGTGATGCGGCTGCCTGGAATTCGTTGGCAATCCACATTCCGACCGCAAACATGTCCGTTGGTTCCGAGGTACAGACTGGTGACGAGATTACAGTTACTGGTACCGTTACCGAAACATCCACCAGCAGCAAGTGGGTTGGCGCAACACGTATCACCAACGCCAGCTACACCGAGGTCAGCACAGACAACGTCGTCACGGCTTACGTGATGGATGCCGCCGACCTGAACGCTGATGAAGAGATGTACGAGAGCCAGTTGATCAAGATTGAGACGCCGACATTTGTTCAGGCTAACTCTTACGACTGGACCTTCGAGGATGCGGATGGCGACGAGTTCCTAGTGGACAACGACCTGATCGCCTACACCTCCGACCAGGCTGTCAAAGACTGGTTCAGCGGTCTTGAGGATGGCACAACGGATACAGAGCCCGACTACCTAATCGGTGTCTGGGTCTACAGCTATGGCACCTTCAAGCTGGAAGTCCGTGGCGCGTTTGACGTTGCAGGTCTCGTGCCTGAGGACGGCCTTGCGGAAGGCGCACTGCCGTTGACCTACAAGTTGAACCCGGTCTATCCGAACCCGTTCAACCCCTCAACGACCATTTCCTTCCAGGTTCCTGAACTGGTTCCGGTGAAGGCTGTTGTTTACAACATGCTTGGTCAGAAGGTGAAGACCCTGATCGACCGTCCGATGCAGGCCGGTAACCATCACGTGGTCTGGAACGGTGTGAGCGAAAAAGGCATGACGGTTGCTTCCGGTGTCTATTTCCTCAACTTCGAGGCTGGTGATTTCCACAAGATGCAGAAGATGGTCCTTATTAAGTAAACCATCTTTATTCAAGTAGTTATCTACCCGTGCGCCGCTGCTAATTAGTGGCGCACGGGTGGACTTTTCGATGGGATTAGTGCTTTTCCCGACCCAGAGGAAACAAGCGACATGAGATCAAGGAAAACGGGATTCGTGGTTCTGGCAATCGTGCTGACGTTGAGTCTGCTTGCAGCGATTCAGCTCGGCTGTCAGAATCTCGACCCAGTGGGGGCCGATGGCCTCACGGGTGGAGACGAAGATCTGGCGGAGAACACGCCGCCGGAGACCTATCTCGCGTTGGTTCCCGACCCGGGCCAGACTGTTACCGCCACTGCCAGTGCCAAGACAGTCAACTGGTGGGCGGAAGATGCGGATGGTTGGGTTGAAAGTTACCTCTATCGTTGGGGCATCGTAGAAAATGACACAACCGATTCAGTGATCGTTCCTGTCGATACGGCTTGGTATGATTCCGATTGGGCTTTTGTAGAAGAGGAAACCTGGATCGGGACGAATCAGGAAGAGATGGATTTTGTGCTTCCGATTCGGACTCCGGAAGCGGTATTTATTCTTCAGGTCAAGGCAGTTGACAACAGCGGCCTGGTTGATCCTGACCCGGCAGAAATTTCTTTCCCGATTTACAACTCACGGCCTAGTGTTGAATTCCGCCTCACGTCCAATCCAACCTCTCTGGCTGGAGCGATTTTCTACACCTTCCCGGTTCGTTCCTTCGTATGGGATGCCACTGATCCCGATGGTAATTCGTCAATCGCCCACGTTTATTATGCACTTGACCCGCAACCCGAGGACACAAACTGGGTTCAGTTGAGCGGCGTTGAAAACAGTGTTTCGCTGGAAGAACTTGAGCCAGGATCTCACGTTTTCTGGTTGAGAGTACAGGATGTTGCGGGGTTCAATTCCGCGCCAATCATCTTCCCGGATTCCAACAACACTTCCGATCCTGACCAGTGGATCGTCAAAGTGCCGGCGCCAGGTGGTCGTTTGATCGTGGACGATTATCTGCTCGAATCCAGTAACGATCATATCGATTTCTACAAGGCGATTTACGATTCGATTTACGGCGACCTTGGTGTTGAATACAGTGTCTGGACACTTGGGAATGAACTTCCCTACGTCGCCTCGGATGTGACCGCCACCCTGGCCATGTTTGACCAGGTTCTCTGGTACAGTTCTTATGGGCAACCGATGCTCAAGCAGGCCTTCAACGCGATGTACAGCTTCATCAACACTCCCGGTAACCGGATGCTCCTGACCACAATGGTCGTGGATACCGGTATGACCCTTGATGTGGCAGAAAGCGTGTACAGATTTACTCAAACCGAACCAGTGCCGCTAGGTCTCTTCGCAGTCTGGTTGGCGGATACAGTTTTCCTGGAGCCGGAAAGCCCAGAGGACTATCCCGAATTGAAATTGCGCGAGTATGTCGGCAGACCGCCTTTTGGATTGAATGCTGCCAGCGGGGCTGATGTCGTCTATAGTCTTGATCCGGATTCGTCGGCTGCACCGCAATACTCAGGAACACCGATTGTCTGTGTTCAGCGACCGGACAAATCCTATACGTTGATGACGATACCGTTGAAGCTGATTGATGATCGGCCATCGGTGGGACAGTTTATAAAAGCGGTATTCGACGATGAGTAGACGATTGGCGAAACGAAACCCTGTTCTAGCGTTTGCTGCGATTACCGCGATGGCGGTCCTTCTGGCGGCGACACCTGTGATGGCGGGCAAGATTACTGGACGAGTGATCGACAAATCGACTGGTGAGGCGCTGCCCGGGGTGAACATCATCCTCAAGGGAACCTACAAAGGGGCTTCCACGGACCTTGATGGCTACTATTTCATTATCGCCGTCAACCCTGGCAGTTACGACATGCAGGCCAGCTACGTAGGTTACAAACTCTATCTTAAGACGAATCTGGAGATCGAGGGCGATGAGACGATCAATGTCGATATAGAGATGGAGCCCTCGGTACTTAGCCTTGGACAGGAGATCGTAGTTATAGGCGAAAGGCCACTTCTGGATGTCGATCAAACGGCCACCTCTCGCACGATGGATAGCGAGCAGATCGCTGAACTGGCGGTGGAGGGGTTGGACGACGTTATCGGCCAGCAGGTGGGTGTCACCAAGGACAACAGCGACATCCACATCCGTGGCGGCCGCGCCGACGAAAACATGTACATCATCGACAACATGTCGGTGAAAGACCCAATCAGCGGTCAGGGTTTGGGCATGTATCTCTCGGCTGAAGCGGTCAAAGAGGTTGAGGTCATCACCGGCGGTTTCAACGCTGAATATGGCCAGGCGATGTCCGGTCTGGTCAACGTTGAGACCAAGGAAGGCAGCGATAAATGGGAAGCTACTTTCCAGACCAAGACCGACAACCTCGCTGGTTGGCCTCCTCAGCACCAGAATACGAACAACATTGAGTTTTCGCTCGGCGGACCTGATCCTATCACCAACGGCTTGAGCAAATTGTTCGGTTTCGCTCTGCCCGGTAAAACAACGATCTTTGTGAATGGTTACGGATATATATCCGATACCCATCTCCCGAACGCTTCCGGGGAGCTGCAGCCCTACAACGATGCCTACAATGACTTCGCAATACGGGAAGAAAACAACTATTCGATCATGGCGAAGTACACCTATCGTCCGATCCCCACTTTCAAAATCTCGTATAACTTCGGACAAAGCCTCCAGATTAACCAGGGCTATTTTGATGCGGTGGTTGAGGATAGAAAATACTTCCCGCTCGAGTACATCAACATTCTCGACCAGTACAACACGATCTCACGTTCTGGCGTGCAGCATGGCCTGAACATCACCCATACTATTTCAAACAAGACCTTCTATGAACTCACACTCGGCAACTTTTACAACCGCGTGACAAGCGCAGCCGAAGGTCAGGATTACTGGGACTACACTCAACCGGTGGACATCAATCCAATCATCTATACCGTAGGTAATAACGGTGAGATTTCGGTGGATCAGGGTGATGGCCTCTGGGATGATGGCAACGGTGACACATACCACGACCACTACAACGACACCTATCAGCTTAAGTGGAAGCTCACCAGTCAGATGAACGAGCAGAACCTCGTCAAGCTAGGTATTGAGTACGACCAGACGAAGCTTCAGTCACTGACGATCAATGATCCGTGGGTAGCCTCAACCGACCTCGGTGGTGATTACGATATGTATTCCGCTGTATCCGAGGCCGGTGCTTTCTACGCACAGGACAAGATCGAGTTCAAGGGAATGGTGGCGAATGTTGGTCTGCGCATGGACTGGTGGCGCCCGGGACAGTATGTGGAAGACGCGATTGAAGATGAGAATGTTGTCACGCTTACCGATGAGTCCCGGCAGCTCTTTTATGACGAGTCTTCCGAGTTTCTTGGCAGGCGAATCAAGTACCACTTCAGTCCACGATTGGGCGTAAGCCACCCGGTGACCGATGCAGATGTCCTCTTCTTCAACTACGGCCACTTCAGCCAGCGTCCAAAATACGCCTATGTCTTCAGCAAACTGCGGTCTTACAGCCCGAGCACATACCAGCTATTCGGCAATCCCAACCTGAATCCGCAGACGACAGTTTCCTACGAAATGGGTGTCAAGCACAGGTTTACTGGCGACCAGGTGATCGAAATTGTCGCCTTCTACAAAGACTTGTACGATTACGCGACCTCCTTCCAGGTAACAAGCGAGAACCCGCGTCTTGGCAACATTTCCTACTATCAGTACTTCAATCTTGATTACGCGCGCGTTCGTGGGCTCGAACTAAGGTTCCGGGCGCGTCAGGGTAAATACTTGACTGGCAACTTTGATTTTGCTTACCAGATTGGCACAGGTAAGAGTTCTTCCGCTCAGGCGGCGATTCAGGCTGCGGCGGATACTCGAATCGCCGAGAAGACGCTCGGTGAAGAGTATTTGTCGTGGGATACGCCGATTACCCTTGGAATGACCTTCTGGCTGCGTGTCCCGAAAGGGGACAGGCCGAGATGGATGGGTGTGAAATGGCCGGAAAACTGGGGTGGCAGTGTTCGTTGGGATCTATCAACGGGCAAACGTTATACCCCGATTGTCCTGACCAACAACGGGCAGGACTATCAGGATGCCGGCGAGAAATACAGCAAGCTTGCACCCTGGTGGAATACGGTCGACCTGAAGCTTTATAAACAGTATCAGCTGGCAGGTCGCACAAGCATCCGTTACTTCGCTGAGGTAACGAACCTGTTCAACTACAAGGTTCCGAACCAGATTAACGCGTTGACCGGCGAGCCCTATGAAACTGGCGATCCCGCTCCCAAGAGCTGGGAAAATGCCCAGGGCTATATCATCGTCGACCCAAGTCGGTACAAAGAGCCGCGCCAGGTCTTCTTTGGCATGTCGGTGAGGTTTTAGGAATGGGACAGAAAACAGTGAAAAAGACGACCATTCTAAGTCGCCGGGGCATTGTCGCGCTGGTACTGGCTGGACTGATTGTGCTGCCGTCGCTCGCCGTAGCGCAGAGCATTCTGCCTAACTTCGGTGCTCAGCGAGTCGGCTCCACAGCGATGACTTTTCTGAAGATTCCCGTCGGTGCCAGAGGTGAGGGCATGGCTGGAGCCTACGGCGCCATTTCGAATGATGCCTTCTCGGCTTTCTGGAATCCCGCGGGGATTGCCCAGATCTCGAACCGTTTCCAAGGCGTATACGTTATCGACCCGGAAAAACCCGCTCAGGGCGTGAAGGGTCCATCTTCCTCCATGGCAAGAGTTACCGGAGGTGACTATTCAGCGGGATTCGTTCATTTCGAGTGGCTCGGACAGTTGAGTTATAACGCTGTGAGTGTTGTTATACCCATACAGATGGGCGCTATCGGTGTTAACGCGATCAGCCTCGTTGCCCCAGACATGGAGGTGACTACGGAATACAACCCGGATGGTACCGGGGAATATTTCAGCTATGGCGATGCACTTCTCGGCGTTACATGGGCGTGGGAGATGACACAGAACTTCTCCTGGGGTGTGAGCTTGAAATACGCACGCGAAACGCTTGCAGACACCCACATGGACAACATTCTGATCGACATCGGAACCTACTACTGGACAGGTTTTCGCGACCTTCGCATCGGGGTGACCCTGAAGCATTTCGGACCCAATGCCCAGCCCGTCGGAAGCTATCTGGCAACAGACGCCAACGATGAGGAATACCAGGAAGATTTTCAGGAGTACAGTCCGCCCACGGAATTCAGCCTTGGGGTGGGTATGACGCTGTTCGCATCCGGTTATCATCGACTTCTGGGTACGGCGCAGTTGAATCACCCCGTGGACAACTCCGAAAACTTCACCATGGGTGCCGAGTACTCGCTCGCAAGCCAACTCTTCCTCCGCGGTGGCATGAGGTTTAATACGGATGAAAATCCCTGGACACTGGGCGCAGGAGTGCGCATCCCATGGCAGGGAAGGGCTGTTTCAGTGGATTTGAGTTATACAGAGTATGGTATCTTGGATGAGGTGACACGCCTCAGCGTGGAACTCTCCTTCTAAGGATGACAGGACATGAAGAGCAATAGAAATACTGAGCTGAAATCGATTCGTGCGGGCGTAGTCCTCGCCATCCTGTTTGCTGCAGCAGTCTTGCCGTGGGGATGTGGTGAACATCCCAGCTTGCCGACAGCGATCGAAACAGGTGATAATTTCGGTGCGAACGATACAAGTTTCGTCCGGATTTCCCCTGACTGGGATGCGGCGAACGGCTACACGTGGACGGCTCCTTCCGACATTCTTGTTGGAATGGATGGTTACCTCTACGTTGTCGACGAAACCGAAGTAAACGGTCACACCAATGGACGCGTTGTACAGCTCGATGCCACGGGGTCCATCATCAGAGATGATATCTTTGCAACGGTGACGGATACGACCGGGGGTATCTCAGGGATCGGCCAGGATACGAAACTGAACCTGTTCATGGTGGACGGTACTGAGAACGTTTATTGTTGGAACCAGTATGCTGCACAGACCGGAGTAGAGGCGCTGGTCCAGTCAATCACACTGGAAGATGTCACGACTGGGAACACCTACATCGTTGATAACACCGCACCGCTATATAGCCAACTTGCGGGAGTGGGGGCGGAAAGTCTTGTTGTCGTAGATTACTCTGTGACTACAGACCCCGATTCACTCGCTGCAATCCTCGAACCCTATCTCTTCTTCAAGGGTTACTATGGTGCAAGTGCTTCGAAAACGCCAGAATACACCGATGTGGCAGGTGGACCCTCATCGTCGAGCTTGATCTATCTTACAGATAAACAGGATGACAGGTTGATCTCGGTGATGGCTTTGCTTAACAGGATGATTTTCCTCGAGAACGGCGATGTCTTCTACACCTACACTTCGATGGAATATGGCAGCGTTGTGGGAAGCGGGCAGGGACAGGGATCGGCCAATACACCTACTTCGCTGGTTGTAAAGGGAACAAGCAGCTCGACCCAGATCATCTTCTGTCAGACAGCGGGCAATTTCCGCGTTCAGCGCCTTGCAGGGGTTGGTTCGACCTGGTACTACGATTTATCCCAGGATGGTGATGTGACGCCAGCACTATTGACACTGGATTATTTCAGTGCTCCGATGGCTGTCGCTGTGGGCGAGAGTGACGAGCTTGGTCTCGGTCTGATCTATGTGGCAGATGTAAATCAGAGTCGAGTCACCTCGTTCTTTGCCAACGGGAAATTCTTCCGGGAAGTTGGTGTTCAGTCGCACTTGATTGACCTGACGGGTGGACAGTCGCTCGATTCGGTTTTGGCGGTTGACGGGGAGACGCTGGATGAGGTTTTAAATCCCTCGCTGGTTGACTTCATTGCTGTGAATGAGTTTACACTCGAGTTGGATTCTCTACAGACACTACTGAATGGATTATCCGGTCTCGACATCAGCTATTACGATCTTCTCGATCCCCCGGTAGCGCAGAATTATATCGCTTCAGTGGACACATCTTTGTTCCTGACCGCAGCAGTAGACACTACGGTCAAGGTCTATACGAGTATCCTCGATGGTCCTACGGGAGTGGCAACGGCAAAGGGCGTCGTGTTTATCTCGGACACCAACAACAATCGTATTCTCAGATACATCAGGACGGATGCGAATACCTACCTGCCGGATACCGGCGAGTAGGGGGAGAATAAAAAAGAGTATTGCTTGAAGCCACCTGACCTGGTGGCTTCACTTTTTTGAGAGTATGTGCTGGAGAATGGGGAGTTGGGGGTGACGCTGGTGGGTGGGGTGAAATAAATATTGCGGATATGTTCACGAAAGAGTGATGTAAGTAGTTTATTATAAACTATTTATCATGATTTTTAGTCCCGAGTGAACTCCAGAGGCGCAACCTCTATAATGGCGGAATTAAATGGGATTTGACTTTTAAACATCGTAGTTTAGCGGTGACAGTGACCGGTGATACATATCGGGAACAAAAAGAAAAGAAGGAAGTAAAGAGTCATGAAGGGTAAAGTTAAGTGGTTCAACGAATCCAAAGGTTTTGGATTCATCGAAGCAGAAGATGGCAACGACGTGTTTGTGCATTTCAGCGCCATCCAGGGTGACGGATTCAAAACCCTCAATGAGGGTGAAGATGTTGAATTCGATCTCGAGCAGGGCCAGAAGGGCCCCGCGGCGGGTAACGTCAGGCGGATCGGCGCATAAGCATAGCGACATCTGTAGACGAGGCCGTGGCTGATTTTCAGCCACGGCTTTTTTTTATTGTAGTTCGATTGTCGGGCTGTTGAAGGGATCAGAGACGGATCCGCTTTGGATTTGCCGCATCTTTTTGGCGAGGGAGGAAGAGAGCTCATTTGAATCATAGTGCTTCGATCCATCGCTTTCGGAAACCAAATCCTCCACGCCGACAACTCCCCACGCCGTTCCTGTGCAAAACATTTCGGTGGCAGAGAATGCCTCGTTCACGGACATCGGACGTTCCTCGACGCGAATATCCTCTTGTCTCAGCAGAGTCAGCACGGAATCTCGCGTAATACCGGGAAGGATCTGGTCATTCGCAGCGGGAGTCACTACGGTGCCGTTTCGCAGTAGGAAGAAGAGATTGGCGCCTGTCGCTTCGGTCATCGTCCTGCCGTCATCCTCCGTGTAAACAGCGTCATTAAAACCTTCGGACCGGGCCTCCAGCATACCACGAAGGCTTCCGGCGTAGTTTGCGCTGCATTTCGCCCAGCCGATTCCCTCTTTTGCCACGCGACTTCTGGGAAGGATCTTGAGCCGCAGTCCTCCCGATTGACCTGAGAAATAGGGTTTTACCGGGCTGGCGTACACCGTGAAACGAGCACTCTCGGAAGGGTTCAATCCGAGCTTGGCCTCATCCGCGAAGAGGACAGGCCGCAGGTAGAGGGCGCCTTCGCCAGCAAGAGGAATGTGTTCAGCGTTCCGTTGTACAAGCTCGATAATCGCTTTTATGAAGTGGTCTTCGGGGAAGGGTTGCAGATAGACTGCTCCGGCGGATCGTGCCATCCTTTTTGCATGATCAGCGGCACGAAAGATCATAGCGCTGTTTCTATCCGCGAGCCTGTAGGCTTTCATCCCCTCGAAAACGGAATAGGCGTAAGAGAAAACCAACGACTGCATCGGGACTTCGATGTTCTGCGCCGGGTCAAGCCAACGACCTTCGCCCCAATTCTCCTCGACAGGATCGTAGGCCGCTTCATAGGCAGCATTTGTCGGCACGAGGCCGAAACTGGCTTTCTCGTTCATCGTTCGTTTTCTCCAAACCACGAACGCCAGCCCTCCATGCGATTTACAAAGTTCGCTGGATCCGGGTTCTGAACATCGTAAATCACTCGTTCAAGACCGGCCCGGGCAGCGCTGTAAAGTTCATCGCGGTGCCGGTTGATCCGCTGGATGTTGTAATAGAGCCCCGGATTCTCGCGCACGACTTCACGCGTAACAGAGTTTTGGCGGTTGAACGTGGTCCCGCCTATCTCCTGAAGTTGAGAATAGGGAAGAGAAGTGGAGGTGAGGAGATCCGCCATCAACAGGTTCATCAGGTGCGGAAGGTTCAGGACCCAGGTCATCATCCGGTCATGTTCTTCGAGGGGGAGTCGGACGAGGTTCACAGCGGATTCGTTGAATAGGGCCGCAGCCTCCTCTTCCGCTTCCGGACAACCGGCCTCACAGATAATCATGTTCTGACCGGATAGCATGTCGGCATCAGCACCGAACATGGGGTGCGTACTGGCAAACCTGACTCCCTTTTCGATCCAGCCCGGAACCAGCTCGGTGAAGGAAGATTTAAGGCTGGCGATTTCGATGACGGTCCCTCTCGGGCCTTGTGCAATCAAGGATTCGAGGACATCACGCATGACATCCAACGGCACGCAAACAACAACCAGATCAGCTTCCACAGCGGATTTGAGACTCTCACCGGCCTCTATTGTCCGAATACCATACCCGCGGGTGGAGAGATATCCTCCGAACCACCGTCCCATATGGCCGGCCCCGCCGATGATCGCGGCGCTCTTCTCCCCGGTGGCCGCGAGCGGTTTTCTACGTTCGGCCTGGTGTTTAACCGCTCCCCGTATCAAGTGGCGTGTCACTCCAGCCAGAATATCGGGATCGATTCCATATTCGCTGGCATGGGCGGCCATGGAATCATGAACCCTTTTCTCTGTGGCGAAGTCGCGGACGGGGAGCCCCAGTTTTTCCTTCTCCTCGCCTATTGCCCCAGCGAGCTGAAGTCTCTCCGCCACGAGGGCTGCAATTTTGCCGTCAACTTCACGGATACGTTTTCTCAGGTCATCCAGCATTTCTATCTCACAGCTAAGTTCAGTCAGGTGAAAAATCAGTCTTCTTCAGGAAGGACACCGCGAAGGGCAATCTGATGCATCAGTGCATCCACGAGCACCAGCGCTGCCATCGCCTCCGCAACGGGCACCACTCGTGGAGCGATGCATGGATCATGGCGGCCGGCTACGGAAACACTGTGAGGCTGGCCATCGAGAGTAATCGAGTCCTGTTCTTTCGAAATGGAGGCTGGTGGTTTAACTGCAATCGTTAAAACGATTTCGCCGCCATTCGAGACGCCACCCAGTATGCCGCCCGCGAGGTTGCCGTCGACTCCGCTCGGACGGATCGGGTCATGCGCCTCGCTGCCTCGCATTCTGGTCAGGGCGAAGCCTTCACCGAACTCCACTCCCTTGGTCGCGCCGATGGATAGCATGGCGTGGGCAAGACGGGCATCCAGTTTCTCGTAGACCGGATCGCCTAGACCCGCTGGAACATTCTGGCAACGCACTTCAACCACGCCCCCGATAGAATCTCCGTCGGCTTTCACCTGCAGAATCAGCTCTTCCATGCGTTTTGCGGCTTCAGCGTCTGCGCAACGGATCGGGTTGGCCTCGATAGCTTCCGGGTCAAAATGAGTCGCTTCAATACTACCCACGGATATGACGTGTCCAAGAATCGTGATCCCATGCTTGCTGAGTATCTGCCTTGCTATGGCGCCTGCAGCGACTCGGGCGATCGTCTCGCGGCCTGAACTCCGTCCACCTCCCAGAAAGTCACGGATTCCATACTTCTTGTACCAGGAATAGTCAGCATGACCGGGCCGGAATGTTTCGCGCAGGTTTTCGTAGTCCTCGGAGCGGGTGTTCCTGTTTCGCACGAAGAGTGTAAGGGGAGCGCCCGTCGTCATACCCTCGAGAAGGCCGGAGAGAACCTCCACACGGTCAGACTCTTCACGCGGAGTGCTGACCCTGCTTTGTCCCGGCTTGCGGCGATCCAGTTGATGTTGAACCTGATCGAGGTCCAGGGTCAGCCGGGGCGGGACACCGTCAATGACAACCCCGATCCCGGCGCCGTGCGATTCACCGAAGCTGGTTATTCTAAATAGATTTCCAAAACTGTTCGAGGACATCAGTCGCCTCTTCTATGCTCAGGGTTGACGTTGCAACTGTAAAGGATGTGCAGGCGTTGTAGTAGCCGATTCGTTCTGTGAGTATGCGCTTCATCTCCTGTGCCGGGTTTGAGCCTGTCAGGCTGGGTCTGTCGCTCCCTTCGACCCGCGAGGAGAGGACATCCGAATCGGCGAGCAGCAAAACAGTTCTCCCCGTTGCCGCCAACTCTTCACGGGTGACCGGGTGAAGGACTATGCCTCCGCCCGTTGCCAGGATGGTGTTTTTCCGGCGATGGTGTTGCGAGAACATTTCGCGTTCAAGCATGCGAAAGATGCTTTCGCCCTCGTGCGAAAAGATATCGCGGATCGAACGGCCGGCATCCAGTTCGATCAAACTGTCCAGATCAGCAAATGTGGCCCCGACTCGTTTGGCCAGTTCATGTCCGAGTGTCGTTTTGCCCGCACCACGGGGACCGATAAGTGTCAAATACATTTGAACACCTCAAGGTCATCCCAAAAGCCGGGATAGGATTTACTCACACAACCGGGATTCATCGTTTTTACTCCCGGAACGCGGAGGGAAACAAGTCCCGCCGCCATTGCAACACGGTGGTCATCATGGTCTTCGATCAAGGCTCCGCTTTTTCTGCCGCCCGGAGAGATCAGCAACCCATCTGCACGTTCTTCAACTCGTATGCCGATGGTGTTCAAAAGTTGCGCTGATGCTGCAATCCTGTCGCTCTCCTTGATCCTCGCGTGTCCCACATTCACAATTTCGCTCGGCTGGTCAGCGAATGCACAGGCGACAGCCAATGGTGTAATAAGGTCCGGGCAGGTGTGGAGATCAAACCTGTGTGGATGATTTTCGTTCAATTCAGAGAGAAAGGGGAGAATCTGCCGGTCGCCCTGAGTGCTCTGAGGCTTCAGGTTCGGCACTACCAGATCAATTCCAGTCAGCCATCCCGCCACATGGAGCATCGCCCCGGCGGACCAGTCACCCTCGATCTGAAGTTCTGTAGGAGTGTAGAATCCTCTCTCAATCAGGAATTTATCCGACTCCTCGTTGATACCATCAAAACCGAACTGCCGCATCGCGGCAAGGGTCATGTCCACATAGGGCCGTGAAATCAACCCGGTTCCGGTTTCGATCTCCAGCCCACCCAATCGCGGGGCTACCATGAGAAGCCCGCTGAGAAACTGGCTGGTTCTGCTCGCGTTGATTGTCACTCGGCGGGGGATGTTCTGGGGAGGAGTGATCCGGAATGGGGGATACCCGGGTTCACCCGTGCAGATCACTTCAGCTCCAAGCCCCAGCAGCGAATCGTGTACATCGTGCATGGGACGGAGGCTGAGTTGCTCGCCAACTTCCAGAAGAGTCGATTCCCTGAGCAGGAGTGACAGGGCAGACAGAAACCGGAAGGTGCTCCCCGCGTTTCGGCAGTTCAGCGGGAGATCGGAGGGGTGCAGAGAACCACCGTCCACGGTCCACTCGCCACTTTCCGTTGAAATCTTCATTCCGAGCTTTGTCAGAGCGCTGACCAGTCCTCGGGAATCATCACAATCCAGTGGATGGCGAAGTGTGGAAATCCCCTCTGCCATGGCTGCGATCAACAGGGCTCGCTGAGTGGCGCTTTTTGAGGCGGGGGCAAGGATTTTCAGCGTGTCAGCCATCCGGATTCCCTCCGAGGAGTGGTTTCAAACGGCTGCGAATATCCGCCTCATCAAAGGTCTTTCCAAGGAACAGGCTCATCTGACGTGCGCCCTGCATACTCCACATCTCAAATCCACCGGAAACCCAAGCGCCCGCCTTACGGGCTCGGTTCACCAGGGGTGTCCCGCCGGGCAGCATCACTGCATCGATCACCCGTTTGCCAGACAGGTCTACCCCTTCAGGCAGCGGGCTTTCCTCGTCATTCGATCCTATCGGAGTACACTGGACCAGTGAATCAAAGGGCAGATTTCCCCGTTCTTCCCATGCAACCGCCTTTGCGCCGAACTCACTGGCGAGAGCTTCAGCAGCTTTTTTGTTTCGTGCCGCAACGGTGCCCATGTTGCCAACAATGGCAAGCACAGCCCTTGCGACACCGCCTGCGCCGAGAATCAGCGTCCTTCCGGGTGAGTCACCGAGAAGAATGCGCAATGCATGGACGTCCGTGTTATTGCCCGACCATTCGCCGGAATTAAATCGGACGGTGTTCACCGCTCCAGAGGTCTGTGCGTCTTCGGACAACCGGGAGCAGAGTAGAGCGGCCTCCAGTTTTGCAGGCATGGTTATGCTTGCGCCGAGACCGTTGCACCTCTCAACCAGCCGCAGGGCAACCTCGGTGTGTTTCGTAATCAGCGGCAGATAGAGGGCGTTAACTCCCTCGTCCAAGAACAGAGCGTTGTATATGTCAGCTCCCGGCGAACGTATCACTTGAGGGCCGCCAATGAGAACAAGAAGCGATGGGTTTTCAATCTGGCCAATTCGCCACCTTTGTGCACGTTCCGCAGTCAGTTGACCGGGTGCGGAGGTTGATTCAACCTCAGCCGCCACATAGGTCCACGGTGATCCGAAGGTTCTGTAAACCGCTCTGGTCATCAGGCCGGCATCTCCCATGCCGATTCGCAGCAGCGGCCTTTCATCCGGAGCGGGGAGATCCAACAGAGGGATCAGGTCCACCGTGTCTTCCACCGCCACCGCGAGTTTGAGAATGTCAGCAGGAGCATCCCCCAACTCGTAAAGGTCGGAGGCAATGTCTGCCGTTTTTGCAAACCTGTGCCGTGAGGCGATGAGCTTCGTATTCCCCCGCTTCGCAAAAAGGGTTTCTCTGATCTTGTCCGGCACGCTGACTTCTACATCGATGTAGGAGGGGTTTGTTCCCAGGGCACGGTTCAGCACAGACTGCAGTTCATGCAGGCTTCCTGAAAAATGCCCTCCCTCTGCGTTTGTTCTGCAGGTGAGAATCAGGTTGTTCCGGCTTTTAATCAGCGAGAAGAGAGAGTCGTCGAGCGTCTCAAGCGCATCGAGCCTGACCTCCTGAAGTGATCCGGAGTATTTGGTCAGGCGCGCTTCAAGAGCCGCCGTCTCTTTTTCGAGTCCCGTCACGCAGATCATCTGAGTTCTTCCCATACGCGTTGAATGCTCTCAACATTAACGCTGTGTGTCCACTCATTGCCGTTCTGACTCATGGCACCCAGTTTCCGCGGCAGGGCAAACCGCACGTCCCCCGCAACGTTTTTCTTGTCACTCTTCAGGTAGGGGAGAAGCTCCTCGAATGTGAGATGGGTTGTCTCTGGGATCAGCCTAAGGCTTGCCAGCAGTCCTTGTAGCCTGTCGCTGTCGGAATCCGCCAATCCCACAGTCCTGGTGGCAATTGCCGCCTCGACAAGCAACCCGGCAGCCACCGCAAACCCGTGCTTGATGTTGTGTCCGCTCGCCGATTCGATGGCGTGACCGATCGTGTGACCGGCGTTGAGGATCGCTCTTCGGCCCTCTTCAAATGGGTCTTCGGCAACGACTTCTACCTTGATGCTCACACCGCGTTGAATGAGCGCTGCAGTATTGTCCCCGGGTCCCTCGCTTAGGATTGATGCGTTTTCCTCGAGCATCTTAAATAAGCCAGCGTCTGCTATCCAGGCGTGTTTCACCAGCTCAGCCAGTCCGTTGCGCCACTCCTCGTTGGGCAGAGTCTGAAGGACATCGGGATCGATATAGACATCCGTAGGTGGATGGAACGCCCCGATAAGATTCTTGCCTGCGGAAGAATTCACCCCTGTTTTACCGCCGATCCCGGCATCTACCTGCGCTAGAAGCGTAGTGGGCAGTGAAACCCAGGAGACTCCACGAAGGTGTGAGGCGGCGGCAAAACCCGCCATGTCGAGCAGAACCCCACCACCGAGGGCAAAGACAACAGCCTTCCTGTCGAGGTTGGTGGCAGCCAATTGATCGAGAATTCTTCCGACGTTTACGAGGTTTTTCTCCTCTTCACCCGGTGGGACACGGATCAGAGTTGCCTCGGGAAACTCCTTCTTGAGCGAATCGAGCAATTTTGGGCCGTGCAGGTCGAAAACGGTCGAGTCAGCAACGAGAGCGCATCCAGACAAGTTGTCCCATCCGAACAGGGTTCCTATCTCGGCCAATGCATCCTCAGCAAAGTGAATGCGGCTGTGAGCGTTTCTGGTAAAATCGATCTCGCCCAGAATCATGATTGTTCTCCGGGAAGAGTGGCGTTTTTCATTTCGCGCACGAAGGACCGAACCGCTTCGAGCATGGCCGGTTCGTTCTTAAGGTTTTCGGCTATCCGGGAAACTACCGCTGAACCGCTGATCACTCCCGCCGCACCCGCTGCCCGTCCATTGCGAACATGCTCGGGCTTTGAAATGCCAAATCCCAGAAGCGGAGGGGGAGCCTTCAGGGTGATCAGATCGAAGAGTAGCTTGCCATTGGAAAGATGCATCTCTTCGTCTGCTCCCGTCACACCCTGTCTCGTGATCACATAGGTATACCCACTCCCTTCACGGGCGATAATTGCCAGCCTCTCCTCGCTTACATTTGGTGGGGCGAGAAGAACCGGTTGAATGCCGGCGGCTCGCGCAGCATCCAGAAATGGTTTGGCTTCCAGTGTTGGTAAATCGGCGACGAGGACCGAATCAACGCCTGACTCTTTCGCGTTCTGGTAGAAGGTCTCGATCCCCGCCGCCACAAGCAAATTGGCGTAAACCAGCAGCCCAATCGGTATCTCCGGGTGCTTCTCCCGAATCTTTGCCACGATATCCAATGCGATCGAGGGGTTGACGCCTGCGGCCAGCCCACGGATGTCGGCGCCTTGAATGGTCGGGCCGTCAGCGACTGGATCGGAGTAGGGAATGCCGAGTTCGAGAGCATCCGCTCCGCCGGAAATCATCGCCTCAATGATTTTCCCGCTTACCTCGGACGTTGGGTCACCGAGTACCGTGAATGGCACAAAGGCGAGCTCGTCTCGGCGTTTCAAATTCGCAAAAAGTGTTTCGTAGCGACCGCTCATTGCTGCCCCCCGCCATTCTTTTCCCTGACCCATTCAGCCACAGTTTCTACGTCTTTGTCTCCACGGCCCGATAGACTGACCATGATGATGCGCGGCTCTTTTGCCTTCCGAGCTCTCTTCAACGCCTCTGCAAGCGCATGCGCTGATTCGAGTGCAGGGAGAATGCCTTCCGTATGTGCAAGTTCCTGAAACGCCTCTATCGCCTCCCCGTCTTCCACGGAGGTGTAGGCCGCCCGGCCTGTTTCCCGGAGGTGTGCGTGCTCAGGACCAACACCGGGGTAGTCAAGTCCCGCTGAAATGGAATGAGTCTCTTTTATCTGCCCAACATCGTCCTGAAGTACCTGCGAGAAAGTTCCGTGCAGAATTCCCGGCGCACCCAGCGCAAGGGTTGCCCCGTGTTCTCCCGTTGCCAAGCCACGCCCGGCGGGTTCCACACCGATCAGCGTGACTTCCGAATCCTCAATAAAAGCGTGAAAAGCACCGATGGCGTTTGATCCACCGCCCACACAGGCGATTACTTCGTCGGGCAGTCGCTTGATTTTTTGCAGGAACTGTGCCCGCGCCTCACGCCCGATCACACTCTGAAAATCACGAACAATGCTGGGAAATGGATGAGGACCAGCGGCTGTACCCAGCATGTAATGCGTTGTCTCGTAACTGGCGGACCAGTCCCGGAGCGCTTCGTTGATTGCATCTTTCAGGGTAGCTGATCCCTTCTCAACAGGAATCACTGTTGCCCCCAGAAGCTGCATCCGGAAGACATTCGATTTCTGACGTTCCACATCGACGGTGCCCATATACACAACGGTCTCAAAACCGAAGAGCGCACCGACGATTGCGGTGGCGACTCCGTGCTGTCCAGCGCCAGTCTCCGCAATGAGGCGGCGTTTGCCCATATGCCTTGCGAGTAGCGCCTGACCGAGGACCTGGTTGGTTTTGTGCGCGCCACCGTGAAGCAGATCCTCCCGTTTCAGCCAGATTTGCGCGGGAGTGTCGGTTGCGAGATTGCGGCATTGGTAGAGAGGAGTGGGCCGCCCTGCATATTCACGAAGAAGGTCACCCAACTCCAGCTTGAAATCCTCGGTCTCGCGCAGATCCAGCCATGCCGCCTCGATCTGTTCGAGCGCGGGAACCAGAATTTCAGGGACGTAAAAACCGCCCCAGCGTCCAAATCGTCCATCATGCTGCATTGGATGTCCCCCGAGTCTGTCCGCGTAATGCGGAGAAAAATTGAGCGAGCTTCATATGGTGTTTTTTGCCCGGTGCCTCTTCTACCCCCGAATTCACATCCAGGATTCCTGCACCTAGCCGATCTGCGGAATCCGCAAGGTCAGGTGTCAATCCACCTGATAGAACTGCTCTGCCAAGATTTTGTCCTTCCAACCCGGTCCAGTCAAACGTCTGTCCGGTTCCTCCTCGCAGTGTGGGGTGAAATGAGTCTAGAAGCACTCGGTCCGCACCCGGAATCTCTATGTCCGGTACAGCAGCAGACACACGAAGGGCGGACCATATCTCGCAGCCTGACGGCAACAGCGACCTAAGATCTTCCATGTAGCCCGAGTTTTCACCACCGTGAAGTTGAACCGCAGATAGATTCAAGTCATGTGCAAGGGCTGCGACCCTCTCGATGGGTTCTTCCACGAAAACTCCTACCCATTTCAGGGGTGTCGATCTAACCAGCCCCTGAGCGCGGTCGGGTGTTACGAGCCGGGGAGATTCGTCAACGAAGATCAGGCCACCGTACGATGCTCCGCAGGAATACGCGGCAGCAGCATCATCTTCGTTTGTCAAACCGCATACCTTGACCGGACCGTAGACAATATCACGGATCGCCTGATTCAAATCAGCTCTCTGCATCAAACTGGTGCCGATCAAAAAGGCATCCACCTGATCGCGCAGTTCCAGAACCTGTTGATGGGTGAATATCCCCGATTCGCAGACCACCGCTTTCGCAAAGGATCTCGCTTTTGGTGCGAGGAGCGCCGTTGTTGAAATGTCTACCTCGAGCGTCTTCAGGTTGCGGTTGTTGATGCCGACGATCTCCGCGCCTAAACGCTCCGCTCGTTCCAGCTCAGCTTCGTCATGCACCTCCACCAGCGAATCCATTCCCCATGACGAGGCAGCAAGTTGGCAGGCGAGAAAAGTCTCGTCGTCGAGTACGGAGAGCATCAGCAATACCGCATCCGCCCCATGAAGCCTCGCCTCATAAACCTGCCATGGGTCAATGATGAAATCCTTGCACAATACCGGCTGTGGGGCGTTCTCACGGATCGCTCGCAAAACCTCGAAACCGCCTTGAAAAAAATGTTCATCCGTGAGCACGCTGATCGCATCCGCAAACCCGGAATAAGCTTTCGCGATCTCCACAGGGTCGAAGTTTGCACGGATCAATCCCCTGGAAGGGGAGGCTTTTTTCGCCTCGAAAATGAAACCGGTGTGCGGCGAGAGTAGCGCATCAGCGAAGGAACGGTCTGAGGAGGTAAGCTCTTCCCGGAAGCCCTCAAAAGGCCGTTCCTCTTTCCGACGCGCCACCTCGCCGCGTTTGTATTCGAGTATGCGTTCAAGCGCCATGGGAGATCTCCGCCCAGCGCTGAACTCTTGATAGTGCTTTACCCGATCGGATGGCGTGTTTGGCCATCTCCGCGCCATGCTTGACGTCTTTTGCGTACCCGGCGATCCATGCAGCAGCGCCAGCGTTAATCGCCACAGTAGCCTCATGTGCTGGAGCTCCCTTACCGGCAAGCAACGCCTCAATCGCTTTGTGATTCTTTGTTGGATCGCCGCCATCAAGCTCTGAAACCTCAAACAGCTGCAAGCCAGCTTGTTCAGGAGTGATTTCCAGTTCATGCACCCCGGTTTCATCGGCCAATGCGGCTACTGTCGGACCGCTGATGCTGATCTCATCCAGCCCGTCACCGTGCACGACGAGGGCTTTTTTGACGCCTAGCAGTTGAAGCGTTTTTGCGATGGGCAGAACGAGTTCCGGGTCGTAAACCCCCATCAGTTGAATCGGGGGAGCGGCAGGGTTGACCAACGGCCCGAGGATGTTGAACATCGTTCGGACTCTCAACATCTTGCGGACCGGCATCGCATGTCGAAGACCGACGTGGTACTGGGGAGCGAAGAGGAAACAGATGCCGACTTCGTCCAGACAACGTCTTGCAACCTCTGGCACAGGGTCGAGCTTGATTCCGAACATTTCAAGGAGGTCCGCGGAACCACATTTCGAGGAGATTGAGCGGTTGCCATGTTTGGTCACTGAAATCCCCATCTCGGCCAGAATGATTGCAGTCGCAGTAGAGATGTTGATCGAGCCGGACCCGTCTCCACCCGTGCCGCAGACATCCACATAGGGGCCGTCCGGGCGTGGAAATGCGAGGGCGTTGTCACGAAGCGCCTTGGCAGCACCAGCGATTTCTGCCGGTGTTTCGCCCTTGGTCCTCAGGCTCATCAGTAAACCGGATATCTGGATAGGGTCAAGTTCACCTTTGACCATGCTGGAGAAAACCTCGTCGATTTCTATTTCGCTGAGGTGCTCCCGTTGAGCGATTTTATTCAGCAGTTCATACATGGGAAACCTCCCTCGTTTTCATCCGTCCTTGAGGGGTGGATGCTCTCTTTATCACGTTTTCTATCAATCGTCCGCCGTGCGGTGTGAGAATTGACTCTGGGTGGAACTGCACTCCCCACAGGGGTTTGTCTCTGTGCTCAATCGCCAAGACTAAGTTGTTGATCCGGGCAGTCGTCATCAGTTCATCAGGTATCGCAACTCCTGCGAGCGAGTGATACCGTCCGACCATCATTGGCGAAGGAACGTTTTCAAACAGGCCGTCCCCTTTGTGTGGGAGCAGGCTGGATTTGCCATGTACGATTTCACCTGCGGGGCCGACTTTGCCGCCATAGGCTTCCACGAGAGCCTGGTGGCCGAGGCAGACGCCGAACATGGGGACATCGTCCGGGAGCTGTCTGATCAGGTCGACGCTGCAGCCCGCTTCGTGCGGTGTGCCGGGACCGGGACTGATAACGACGAGTTTCGGTCCTGACATCGAATCCAGGATTTCCAACGCGCGTTCCGTGGAGATCGAATTACGGTAAACCTGCACGTTGCAGCCTCGCCGAGCGAATTCGTCCACGAGGTTGAAAACAAAGGAATCGTAATTATCTATAAAGAGGACGTTTAGAGGCTTGTTCATGCGTCACCTCCCGCCGCGAGAATCGCCTGCAGGACAGCGTTCGCCTTGCCACTCGTCTCATCCGCTTCCGCCTGCGGATCGGAATCGTACACTACTCCCGCACCAGCACGCACGTAGGCGGTTCCATCCTTGACCACCGCGCTGCGAATGATGATTGCGGTGTCCATGTCCCCGGATGAGGTCAAGTATCCGACCGCGCCGCCGTAGGGACCGCGTTTGTCCGATTCGTGCAGCCGCAGAAGCCGTGCCGCTTCCACTTTTGGGGCTCCGGTCAGAGTTCCCATGTTCATTGTCGCCAGATAGGCGTGCAGAGCGTCAAAACCGGACTTCAGTTTCCCTTCCACAAGACTGACGAGGTGCATGACATGGCTGTATCTCTCGATTTCGAGCAGGCGTGAAACTTTCCGTGTCCCCGGCTCACAAATTCTCGCGACATCATTGCGGGCTAGGTCGACGAGCATCATGTGTTCAGCCAGCTCCTTCTTGTGGAGTTTCAGTTCCGCCTCGAGCCGGTTGTCCAGATCCGGATCGATGCTCCCGTCAGGTTTCCTGCCGCGTGGGCGGGTTCCGGCGATGGGGAAAAGCGTCACGTTCTTCGGGTCGCCATCAACGCGCACACAGGTTTCCGGCGATGAGCCAAAGAGGGTGAAACTGCCCGCGTTCAGGTAGAAGAGGTAGGGACTCGGGTTCATGTGCCGCAGGTGTCGGTAGGCTGAAATCGGGTTGTCGCAGGGTAGGTGGAAAGTCCTGGACGGAACGATCTGAAAGACATCCCCCGCCACAATATTTTGCTTCAACGTTGCGACAATATCCCCATATTCTTCGTCGTTGAGGTCGATCTCCAGATTCGATGGCAGGGTGGAGGGGATTGAGGTTGCCGGGGGTCCTGGTTTGGTCGCGGGTAGTCCGGCGAGAAGAGCCGCTGTCTCATCGAGCAACACCTCGTCTGGAGCGTTCCCCAGATAGCCGAAAGTCCGCAGTTCGATCTTCTCACTTGGATGGTCAACATGCAGCAGAAGTTCCGGCAGCTCGAAGACCATGTTCGGTGTGTTCAGATTGTCCCGTTTTGCCTCTGGAAGCTGCTCGAAGGTGTCCAGAAAATCGTATCCGAACATTCCCAACAACATAAGTGGCAGCTCTTCGCCGGAAGTTTCTCGCAAAGCCAGCAGGCGCAGAACGTCGGCAGGACCGGGCGCTTTCAAACGTTCAAATTCGCTGAGCGTGGGGTCCATGGATGGAAACGCCACCTTTACGATGTCCGCATCATGGCTGATCTCAACGAGTCCATTGAGTTCCGGCGAGAGTGCTTCAATCACACGTTTGCCATTCTCCGTCAAGGGGATGAGATGTACTTCCCGTCCGTGTCCCTCGATACGCAGGGCAGACTGTAGCAGGAGAATGCTCTGAGTGTTGTTGCGCCCGTTTCCATCCCTGCTTTCGAGCAAAGCGGTGTCCGCCCGACCTCCTGCTGCAGCTTTGAAAAGCTCGAGAGGGTCGGTTGTTAGCGGCATCGTGCGGCTCGCCGTCCGATAATAAGCAGGGTCCGAGTTCATGCCGCCGCCGTCGTATTCAGCTTTCTGCCGAGTATGCTGACAAGTGGTCCCAATGAGTTCATCAGCGTCTCGAACTGTTCCGGGTAGAGTGATTGACGCCCATCCGACAACGCCTCCGCCGGATTCTGATGCACCTCGATCAGCAGGCCATCCGCTCCCGCCGCAGCAGCAGCCAACGACATGGGAGTGACGAGCTCTCGCAGTCCGGTCCCATGTGATGGATCGACAAGGATCGGGAGGTGGCTGCGCTGCTTGATAAAGGGAATGGCGTTCAGATCGAGGGTGTTTCGGGTCGAAGTCTCAAAGGTTCGGATGCCCCGTTCGCAGAGAATTACGTTTTTATTGCCCTGGCTGAGAATGTATTCGGCGGCCATCAACAAATCTTCCACTGTCGCCGCCATGCCACGCTTCAGGACAACCGGCTTTCGTCGTTGTCCAAGCTCCATCAGCAACCGGAAATTCTGCATGTTGCGCGCACCAACCTGGAACGCATCGGAATGTGTTTCAACAGCGTCAATATCCGCTACTTCGACTACTTCTGTGATCGTTGGCACGCCGAGTTCCCGCGAAACTTGCGAAAGGATCTCCAACCCAGCCTGTCCGAGTCCCTGGAATGCGTAGGGGCTGGTTCTGGGTTTGAATGCTCCGCCACGCAAGGCCGATGCACCTGCTGCGATAACCGCCCTGCCTGTCTCATGCATCTGATCGTAACTCTCTACTGCACAAGGACCTGCGATTACTGTGAAGAACCCATTTCCAACGGGAACCCCGCCAAGGTTGATGACACTGTCCTCAGGATGTACTTCTCGGCTCACCATTTTGTAGGGGGCAAGAACCGGTTTGACTTCCTCAACACTCGGGTGGTTTTCGAGGTGCAGTTTGCCCAGAATCCGCTCGTCACCCAGAGCTCCGAGCACGACGCGCTCTTCTCCCGGCATGTGCAGCGGTTTCAATCCGCATTCTGCGATATGGTCCAGAATTTCTTTCACGGTCTTTTCGTCCGTTCCCGGTTTCAATACGATGATCACGTGCTGTCCTCCTGATGAAAGTCTGGCCGGTGAACCAATAGAAAACGCCCACCGGCTTATGCCGATGGGCGTTATTTGCGGAATCCGATGCCGCTATTTTGCGGCTTGCCTACACAGGTTCGGATATGCGCAAGGGGGCGCCCACCGGCTCGGTATACCAATACCAAGCGGCATCCATAGAGCGCCACCAACCCTGATACGCATCCGTCTTGTGCAGTGAAATACTCATGATGTTTCAACATAGAGGGGAAACAGGGTTTCGTCAATAGGCTGTCGCAAGCTTGTGCTCGGAACAGGGGCGGACGAGACTCCGAGTGCTCCAGTTTTGAAGCAGGTGTTCTATGAGCAAAGGCCGCGAGTCATCGTCGCTGAGGGAGCGGAGATAAAGCCTGTCCGGTTCCATGCGACGGGCGTTTCAAACAGCTATATTGACAAGCTCGAAGCCTGATCGTTTGTAGAAATGAGCGTTGCGGAGGAGACCTCTGACAGGTTTTCTTCCAGCGATAGAGTTGGTTAGCCTGCGTAAGCTAGCAGGGAACCAACGTGCTTGGTAGTAGTCTCCTGAGGGATGTGTAACAATGGCAGCGACGAACAAAGACGAAGGCGGCAAGGCGCGCGACACGGGTTCAAGCGGCGTCAATTTTGTGGAAATCGAACATGACGTTCTCGACTTCTGGAAAGAGAATGACACGTTCGTAAAACTTCGCGCAAAAAATGCTGAGGGGCCGATTTACCGTTTCCTCGACGGTCCGATTACCGCGAACAATCCGATGGGTGTCCATCATGCATGGGGAAGGACGCTCAAGGATGCGTTTATCCGCTATAAAAGCCTTCGAGGGCATACGACTCACTGGCAGAACGGTTTCGACAGCCAGGGGCTGTGGGTCGAAGTAGAGGTGGAAAAGGAAATCGGTTTCCGTGACAAGTCGGAGATCGAGGAATACGGAATAGAGAAATTCGTCGCGGCGTGCAAAGCGCGAGTCGAGAAATACTCCACCAAACAAACCGAGCAGTCGATCCGTCTCGGTCAGTGGATGGACTGGCCCAACAGCTATTACACCCACACGGACCAGAACATCCAGGGGATCTGGACCTTCCTGAAAACCTGTGACCACAACGGTTGGATTTACAGCGACAAACGCGCCATGTCCTGGTGTACAAGGTGCGGCACGTCGCTCTCAGAACACGAGATGAGCGGATCACATCGCGAGATGACTCACCGCTCGGTTATCGTCGCGCTCCCACTTCCGGAGAAGGACAATACACGGATTCTGGTCTGGACGACCACGCCCTGGACGCTCGCTGCCAACGTCGCCCTCGCGGTCAATCCCGAGATCAACTACGCTGAGATCACCGTCGAGGGGATGGAGGGGACGTTTGTCATCGGCAAGGATGCCCTCAAAGCGATTGACCATGTAAAATTCAAGGTTCAGCGCGTGTTCAAAGGCGAAGAGCTGGTTGGACTCGCCTATGAGACAGTCTTTGCCGATTTGCCCGCGCAGGTGGAAATTGGCGTTCACAAGATCGTCTCCTGGGGCGACGTGGATGCCGAAGAGGGTACGGGTGTCGTCCATATCGCTCCCGGTTGCGGCGCGGAGGACTTCGAACTCAGCAAGACGACAGGACTTCCGGCGCTTGAACCCATCGACGAATCTGGCCACTATGTCAAAGGGTACGGTTGGCTTGAGGATCGGGATGCATCCGAAGTAGCGATGGATGTAATCGAGAAAATCAAATCCATCGGCAAGCTGTTTTACGACTATGACTATGCTCACGCCTACCCTGTCTGCTGGCGCTGTAAAACACCGATCATGTTCAAGCTCGTGGATGCATGGTTCATTCGCACCGACGAGATCAAACCGAAGATGATCGAGGCCTCTTCAAAGGTCGATTGGCGCCCCGCTCACGCTGGCCTGCTCATGCAGGACTGGTTGATGAACATGGGCGACTGGAACATCAGTCGGAAACGCTTCTACGGGATGCCGCTGCCCTTCTACGTTTGCCAGGAGTGCGGAAAACTGACTGTCGTAGGAAACAGGCAGGAATTGCGCGATCTGGGCGGCGAGGCGGTTGATAAGCTGCCCGAGCTTCACCGTCCCTGGATTGACAACATCAAGATCACCTGTCCCCACTGTGGCGCGAAGGATGTGAGCCGCATCCCGGAGGTCGGCGATGTCTGGCTGGATGCGGGGATTGTACCCTACTCCACTCGTGGATTCTTTGAGAACCGCGAGGAGTGGGAGGAGAAGTGGTATCCCATCGAGTGGATCTGCGAGATGCGCGAGCAGGTGCGTCTCTGGTTCTATTCGATGCTCTTCATGGGCGTCACACTCTCTGGCCGTGCACCTTACGACCGTGTACTCGCCTACGAGAGTGTTGTCTCGGAAGAGGGAGCCCGCTTCAGCAAGACCGGATTCATGATCCAGTTTGACGAGGCGGCGGATGAGATCGGCGCGGATACCATGCGCTATCTCTATTGCGCTGCGAATCCGACCCAGAACGTTCGATTCGGCTACAACCTCGGCCGCGAGGTCCACCGAAAGATGCTCGGGCTGTGGAACATCTTCGTCTTCTTCAAGACCTACGCCGATCTGGACAAGCTCGATCTGGCCGGGGCTGAAATCGACGAAGCCAGCTTGACACGTTCGGACCGCTGGGCATTGGCAAGAACAGAACAGTTTCTGAATGTCGCGACTGAAGGCTTCGAGGATTACAATACACCGGCAGTTCTCCGTGAGTTCGAGCAGTTTGTCGACGAGCTCTCCAACTTCTACATCCGGGTGAATCGCCGCAGGTTCTGGAAAGAGACCGACAGTGGATCCAAGGCGACTGCATACCTCGTGTTGGCCCACGCTATCCGGACGACGCTGAGCATCCTCGCGCCAGTAATCCCGTTCCTGACCGAGCATATTTGGCAGAAAGCCGTACGCAGCTATGATTCGAGCGCGGCGGAATCCGTTCATCTGTCAGGTTGGCCGCAGGCGCGGGAAGAGTACCTCGATCAGGAATTGTTGAGCGAAATCGCAACTTCGCGAAACGTCATCCGCGCCACGTTGAACCTGCGAAACCAGGTACAAATCAAGATTCGTCAGCCGCTTGCAACGCTTTATATCGTCTGTGAAAAGGATCTTCAGGAGTTGCTGGCCCGCGATGTCGATACGATTGCCGAGGAGATCAACGTCCGCAAGGTCGAATTCTCCGACAGCCGCGAAACGCTGGAGGAGAAGGCGCTCATGCTCGATCTGATCGCCGCCGGACCTGTTTTGAAGGGAGATGCTCCCAAGGTCAAAGGTGCACTCGATAGCGCGAGTGATGATGAGATGGCCGAGTGGGTGGCGAAGGTTGAGGCCGGCGAAGCGGTTTCGTTGTCGGGCGTTTCTGTCGAGGTTCCAGCGAGTCTCTTCAAAATGGTCAACCGTCCCAAGAGCTATCTCGCGGTTGGTGAGACGGAGAACGATCCGATCCATGTCGCCCTCGACACCCGGATCGATGAAGCCCTTGCACGCGAGGGCATGGTTCGTGATCTGATCCGCAAAGTACAGGTGCTGAGGAAGGATTCGGGTCTGGACGTTGATGATCGGATTCTCCTGGCTCTAAAAACGGAGTCCGAGGAATTGGTCAAGGCGCTTGAGGAGCATGGTGAAGCAGTCAAAGATGAAACACTCGCCGGGGAATTGCTTTTAGGTGATACCTTGGCAAATGCTGCTGGGACTGCGACCATCGCCGTAGGTGGAGCTGAAGCCACCATAGGACTGAAAAAGGCTTGATAGTCATTACAGTGGGTTTTTAGAGTCGGATTTCTGATATGTGGCCCGGACAGTTTGAACCGCAGCAACGAAGGTGCAAGTTCGCATGTCCGAAGGACGTGCATCTCCGGCTTTCTATTATGCTATTAACAAGATTTAAGTCCAGTTAATTCCAGACAGTATGGGAAGCTGTTGTTTTATACCGTCTGGAATTAGATATGAGTGATTTGCATAGATACTTTCGATACTTTGTTCTATGATGAAGAAGCAGTTAGTCATTTATTCAGTTGCGCTTCTCTCCCTGGTATCTAACACGTCCACCGCCCAGATAGAAACGCACGAATCTTCCTCCAATCGATTCGGACTGGCGGAACCAAGCTGGTTTCTCGCCGGGTTCGGAACTCAGGATCGAGGCAGTGTGGGTGATGTCTTCACCGATCCTGAAAACCAGATGAAATTTCATTTTGCACTCAGGGTGCACCTGATTCCCGTTGGGGAATATGCCGACGGCCTTCATGTCTCTTTCGCCCAAACCTCATTCTGGGATCCCTACGTCCGCTACGCGCCAGCGCTGGATAACACCTATACACCCGAGGTCTTTCTCTATTGGGATTGGGGGGCGGAAAAGAGGGGCGAGAGCTATTCAAGATGGAAGCCCTCCTGGCGCCTCTCGTATACCCACGAGTCAAACGGGCTTGGTGGAGATGACAGCCGAACGTGGAACCGGTATATCCTTCGAGCGGAATTCGGTGATGCCCTTCACGATCAAGTTTTCTGGTGGGTTAGCGGTTGGGTGTCCTTCAATGACCATGACAATCCCGACATTACCGAGCATCTTGGTTCTGGAGAGCTGGTCCTGAACTGGCAGCCACTCAAGAAAAAACATCCGGACGGAATTCGCGTGCTTGGTTTACGGATCAAAACAATGTGGGGAGTGGGTGGTCGTTTTCTAAAGAACGTTCAGGTTGACGGTTACTTCCACCCGCTGCTGCTCTCGCGGAAACTGGTATGGATGCCTACGTTCATGGTGCAGTATTTCGCAGGGCGGGGGGAGAGCATTATGAAGTATGATCGGGACACACACGCGATCCGCGCAGGAATTGTGCTTTTTCCCTGATTGGCTATTGAACTTTATCCAGCGGTACACCGTCCAGCAGATTTCTGACCGAGTTTGTTAATTGGTAAATGGTAAATGGTTTCTGTATAAATGCATCGTCCTGTCCGATCATCTCGGAAGCTTGAGCAGCATAACCCGACATGTAGAGCACTTTGATGTCCGGGTGAATCGTTTTTAGCCGCTCAACCATTTCGGGGCCTCGCAAATTTGGCATCACGACATCTGTAAGCACCATGTCGATTTGATCCGTAGTCTCCTCAATTAAGTGCAGAGCCTCTTCGCCGTTGCGGGCAGTGCGGATTTTATACCCATGATTGATGAGCACATCGGCAGCCAGTTTCAGGACAATTTCATCATCCTCGACAATCAGCACTGTTTCCGTTCCCTTCGGGTAAGTGAGTGCCGTGATTGGTTTACTGGATTGTGTTTCCTGCTCCTTGGACGCGGGTAGGAAGATGCGGAATGTCGAACCCTTTTCGATCTCGCTGTCCACCTGAATGAACCCTTCCATCTGTTTCACCACGCCAAGGACTGTGGCGAGCCCAAGCCCGGTTCCATGCTCCTCGCCTTTTGTTGTATAGAAAGGCTCAAAAATTTTGGCAATATCATCTGATGGAATACCCTGGCCAGTGTCGCTAACCTCAATAACGCTGAATTCACCGTTGAAGGGGCCATCATTCGTTACAGAGTGTTCCTGGTTGACATTCCGGCGAAGAGTGCGCACAGTCAGTGTACCGCCTTTGGGCATCGCATCTCTAGCATTCACGATGAGGTTCATTATCATCTGCTCAATATAAGAGACGTCTGCAACCGCTTGATTCATAGATGCTGTCAATTGAATTATCAGCTGTATGTCCTCAGATATAATTCGGTGTATCATTCTGACGAAATCCTGGATAACCAGATTTAAATCGATGATCTTCAGATCTGCACTCTTTTTTCTGCTAAAACCGAGCAAGCGACGATTCAGGTTTCCAGCTTTTTCGGTGGCCTTGAGAATTTCATCAATGTGCGCCGTGACCTTCGAAAAATCTTTCTCTTTTGCCATAAATCTTGCGAGTTCGCCATGACCGGTAATTGCAGTCATCAGGTTGTTGATATCATGAGCCACCCCGCCTGCAAACTGACCTATTGCTTCCATCTTTTGAGCTTGGTAGTATTGTTCCTCAAGGCTGACCAGTTCAGTAACATCTTGTATTGTACCTATCACTCGTTTTTGATTTCCGTCTGAATCGAGTTCAAGATCAGCGTGTGACTGGATGTGCCTGATTTCGCCGTCATTCATTCTGCAAACGCGAAAACGAATATTGTAGTCAGCTTTTCCAGTAAGAAGGTTGTGAAGCGCAGCGTTCATCCGGGGACGGTCTTCTGAAACCACATACTCTTGTACACGTTCAAGGGTTAGTTCATCATTCATATTGTCATATCCGTAGATTCTGTACGATTCCTCAGAAGCTTTCAATTTGTTCGTAGAAAGATCAATTTCCCAGTTGCCTACATGGGCAACGGATTGGGCACGATTTAGTCGGTTTTCAATCTCGAGTAGCTCCTGAGATCGTACAAATAGATCCGTTGCATCTTGAACCGTTCCATAAACGCGTACTACTCGATTCGATACGTGGTCGTACTCTGGAAAATGGGTGTCGTGAACCCAAATTACCGTTCCATCTTTTCGAATGATTCTATAATCACAGGCGTTTTTCCGGTTAAGCAATGTGCTTGTCAAGGAGGCGTGAGTGATATCCTTATCATCCGGATGAATTAGGTCATCCCATTTTTCCATTACATCCAATTCGTTTGCTCGGTAGCCTGTGATCTTGTCAACCGCGCCACCAATCCATAGATCACCGAAAGTCCTGTCTTTTTGTACCTTAATTGAATATACGAAATCACTCGTCATCGTTGAGATTGCACGATAACGAGCTTCTCGTATTTTCAACTGTTTCTTCGATTCATCGTAAATGAGGCTGATCAACAGGAAGGTCCAGACGAGCGGTAAAAGCAATTCCGTGTAATCTTCGTAAGGATCGAGAGAGGAAGTAATACCGCCCCATTCGAGAACATTTGAAAAGCATCGATACAGTATAAGGAGTACCATCAGGATAAAGAGGATTCGGGTATCAGTTGGAGCGCCGTGACTTTTCCGGTTCGTGACGGTCAGAATAATCAGGGCAAATGTGGCAACAAACGCAATGCTGTCAAAAAGTGTCAATGGATTCATTTCTTCTCTCCTGAATATTGAGCGGAGAGAATGATCCATATAAGCAATGAGAGTGAGCAGATCATATACCCGAAATGCTCAATTCCGTTGAAGAGGGTGGGGTAGTACCAAGTCTCAAGGATTGTGAAAACCCATGCCCCACTTTGGCCCGCCACAGCAAGGAGAAGCCATCGATACTTTGGTAGCTGACGTAGGCGCGGTAAGAAAGCCAGAACAAAAATGATTGTCCCGATTCCCAGAAGTAGTGTTACCAACTCGTTCTCTTGTACCATCGCACGTCCCCTACAATACTGGAGTGACGATTCGTAGACAAGCTATCAGCCGAAGGGGAAATTATTGATTCTCTACAAACCGTGCAACTGCAAAAAATTAACTAAATAATGGTTATAAAACACTAATTGATAGTGAGTTAATCGAAACTAACATTTTGTGTTTGTTGAGCTTCAGAGTCATTAAATAAGCACAAAATGGATTCTCTGCTTCAGAGACTCGGTATACTGTAACAGGAATTTCCTGCTCCTGGTCCATTCGGGAGATTTCATACGAAATTGTCTAGCATTGACAAGTAAACGTTTGCCTTGTCCAGTAAGATTTTTTGAATGTTTTTTCTTGCTGTTTCATCACCTCTCATCTGATTCAGCAGCTAAGGAAGCATCAATCCGGCGGGGCAGGAAAACGTAGTCAAATCATGGCTGCACAGAAGTATAAAACAAAGGTAACAATAGTCGGGCTAAGAATCCTTCTACTCCAGGAGTATACTTAACCCGATTTTGTAATATATCATCAGGTTTTAGCGTATTTGTCGTTAGAAGCTATGGAAACGGGCCTCCGAATCGTCGGCAAGCGCAATCTGTCCGAGTTTGATCGCCGCAGCAATCAGACGTTTTGTTTCATCTTGCTGTGGATCGGACACAAGATCCACCGTTGTTGCTGTTTCGATCTGCCGACCTCCCGAAAGAACCACGATTCTGTCGCACAACGGTGCAAGCAGACCGAAGTTGTGGCTTACAAGTACTCCTGACAAAGCCGGTTCGGCGCTCCTCTTCGCGCGTAAAAGCTTCGACATCTCAAGCTGGATGATCGGATCCAGGTTCACGAAGGGTTCATCTGCGATCAATAACTCCGTCGGGCCCATGATTGACCGGATGAAAGCGATACGTTGCCGCTGACCACCAGAAAGCTCCCGTGGATACCTGTGCAAAAGGTCATCGGTCAGTCCGAGTTGGTGGAACATTTCGCGGACTTCCGGCTCGACGGTTGTCCAATCCAACCTCCGCCCCTCGGTGCACTGGCGAAGGTTCTCGCGAATCTTCTGGTTAGGATCAAAACTCCTTGCCGCATCCTGCATCATGTACTGTACGCTGGTCGGAATGTGCTTGCTGCTGTTCACAGTTTCGCTGTCGTAGGAGATGTCGCCCTCAAATCGTGCTGGATGTGACCCAGACACCTGCCGATGGTTGATTTTCCCGCGCCGCTGTTTCCAGCCAATCCGACGAACTCTCCTCGCCGAAGTGCAAACGAAACCTCGGAAATCACCGGTTTGCCGCGACGATAAATGATTCCCTTGATCGGGTAACGGTAGGAGAAGTCCTTCACCTCCATCAGCGTTTTCGCATCCGAAAGATCAAGGTTGGCGGCCAGTTCCTGGCTCCTGTAGGATTCGTAGATCCGCATCTGGGTGTTGAGCCAGTCGCGACCATAATCGAACCCCGGATCCTTGAGGAAGGTTTCCATCTCCATCGAATGGCCGGTAAAGGTGTCGTCGAGGAAGAGGACCTTGGTGCAGCCAGCGGAAATCGCGACGTTGATGTCGTGAGTGATGAGCCACAGCGCTTTCAGGTCGCCCGCATCCAACTTGTCTTTCAGTACGCGGATCAATTCCCATGTAATTTCAGCGTCGAGAGCGTTGGCCGGCTCGTCCGCGAAATAGAACCGGGCGGGTGGTCCGAGGCTGATCGCCAGTGCGATACGTTGAAGCTGTCCACCAGACACCTCGGAGGAGTAAGAGCCCATCACCTCGTCGCCACGGCTGATGTGCAGGTCATGCCGGATCTTTTCGATCCGCTTGTTGATTTCCTCTTCCGGCATCTCGGGCTGGACGATCCGGTAGGCGTCGAACATCTGCTGGTCCAGTTTGAACATGGGGTGGACCATGCGTGCCGGTTCCTGGAAGAGAACGCGAAAGTCCGTTCCACGAACCTCCGCCCATTCCACGGGGTTCATCTTCAGCAGGTCGATGCCGTTCCAGATGATCTCGCCATCGACCGCCCATACCGCTGGATCGAGGTAGCCGAGAATGGCGTTCATCAGCGTCGATTTTCCCGCGCCTGAAGCGCCGAGGACAGTGAGGCGGTCGCCCTCGGTGAAGTCGAAGTTCACGTCACGCAGCACAACATGCCCGCTGCGCTTGACGTAGCACTTGTCTATCCGAACCTGAATGGTCTCTTTATCTGTTCCACTCATGATTATCCTCTGCCGCTTTGTCTAGAAACGACGCTTCGTCAAACCTTCGACGAGCAACTGGCTGCCGAGCACGCTGATCAGGATGCCGATTGCCGGGGTCAGAACGGCCCAGAGACCCTCGCCAAAGACAACCGACTGCCGACCATGTGCGAGCAGCTTGCCGAGAGACACGATCCCTGTTTGGCCGTAGTCACCGAAACCGATTTCGAGGATGTAATCGACTGCGCTGCTCATCAGGATGATCACTCCAACGAGCAGGGATATCTGCAGGAGGATGCTCGGCAAAATGTTGTTTAGTAAAATGTTACGCCATAGAATCTTCCACGAGGGAACTCCTGCGCTGTGCAGCATCATGATATAGGGGTTTCGCATCTCCTGCCGTGCCAATCGTTCCACAACACGCCCGAGGTAGGGCATGCTGATCAACCCCATCATCAAGCCGATAAACAGCGCTGCCTGACTTGCGGTTTGCGCCGTGTCGGTGATGTACCCGTACTGCCGGAATGCCGCGAGGGTGATGGCCAGGAAGAAGATGAAGGGGAAAACTTCAAAGAATTGCATCACCAGACCCGATAGCCAACTGATGAAATGCCTTTCCGATGCTGCCAACAATCCAAAGACCAGCCCAAGGAATACTGAGACGATCAACGCTACTGCCGTTACTGCCCAGGTATTCGCGCTTCCTACGAGGTAGGATTGAAAGACGTCCCGCCCGCGTGCATCCGTACCCAGAGGGCCGTGCTCGGCAGGGGAGATGAACCGGTCGAATCTGTAATCTGTGATTCCTGCATCAAGGTTGCCGCCAGCGATCAGAGTAATCATCGGACTCAGCAACAACGGGATGAGAAGTATCAGCCCGATCATGGCGCTTGTACTCCGTTTACGTCGCACTTGCCAACCCAGCAGTACCAGGATCAACAGTGCGCTGATAGCGGTGAGAGCATAGCTTTCCAGCACGTTTCACTCCCTTCTAGATCAGGAACTGCTTTCCTGGGTTGACGATAAAATCGACGACTTCCGTGAGTGCCGCGATCACCTCTACGACGAGGACCGCCAGCACGAGAACGCTGAGTACGAGGGGAAGATCCTGGTTGATCAAGCCGCCGAGTAGAGGTTCCGAGAGGCCCGGCAATTCAAAGACCATCTCGACGACGAGCACATTGCCCAGGATAAAGGGGATCTTCGAACCGATCAGCGGAAGTAGCGAGGCGAGCGCCGCACGAAAGGCGTGCCATGACACCGTTCCCGGTTTTGGCAGTTTTCCACCAGCTTTCAATCCGAGGCCGAGGGCGTTCATTACATAAGGCTGCTCAAACTCTTTTTCCATCAGTCTCGAGGACATCTGCGCGAAATCCATCATGATTCCGCTGCCGAGGATCATGCTGACCAGCACGAGTACGATCATCGGTGCGCCGAATGCTACAAGCAGCAGCAGGATGCCGAGGATGTAAGTGGGGATAGAGTTGATTACGTAGAGGGTGTAGCGAAAAATATTGAAGGCTGTCTCTCGTTTCGGGTCAGGAGGTGGTTGAATTCTCCAGTTGCTGCGTATCGCCGTGTGTACCCCGAGTAGAACCCCGAGAAAGGCACTCGCCAAAACACTGAAGAAACTGAGAGAGAAGGTGAGTATCAAGTTTCCGAACACATACTTGCTCACCTTGTCCCCGAAATAGTAATCCGAATCCCCAAGGTCGAACTGTGCCAGTCCGATGAGCCACTCCCCGTACCGGGACATCGTGCTTTCGGACCGTTGTTCGACAGTCGGACCCTGCTGAGTCATGTCCAGTTCGCGGTTTCTCTGCGGGAGAATGCTGAGGATTGCTGCAGTCAACCACGTTGAGACGAGGATGAGCAGCACCGTGCGCAGAACCGCCTTACCGACCAACAGCAGGAGCGTCTGTATTCTTTTTTTCTGCAACTCACCCCTCCTGAGAAAACATGGAAGAAGGGGGAGGACGGCCATTCCGCCCTCCCCCAAGCGAGGCTAAGAGTATTTAAAACAGCATCCTGAAAATGGCTAGTCTTTGCTCCATTTCGGCAATGCCTTAATCAATGCATCTTCATCAATGATGGTGACGTTCTGCAGTTTCTTGTTGTAGTAAACCCGCTGCGGAGCGGAGAACATGTAGGCGTAGGGATTCACACGCCCGAGAACGTCGTTCAGATCCTGTGTGAGCGGGAATTTTACATCCATCACTATGCTGTTGTTCCACTTGGTGACAATATCATCGAGATGGGTGTTGCGGATACGCGTGATATTCCGGCTTCCACGGCTGTAGTACAGCGCATAATGGTCATACTTGCGTCCGAAACCATCCTCCAGCACAAAGGCGAGATCGTAGCGGCCTTCCGCGAGCTTGGTCTGGAATGCCGTACCAATCACGGACAGCCGGGCGTTGATCCCGGCAGCATTCAGTTGGTCGACCAGACGCTGACCTGCGATACGACCCACGCTGCCCATGCCCTCGTTAACCATCAACTAAAGCTCTT